>ENA-ORCV01000186-ORCV01000186.1-marine-metagenome-genome-assembly--contig:-NODE-186-length-86047-cov-6.674700_pt1 | contig 86047 bp, 83 predicted proteins | sample MGYA00237779_ERZ508509 | MGnify/ENA primary metagenome ERZ508509 (study PRJEB26180, sample SAMN06268772) | marine metagenome | isolation source: Bioluminescent Bay, La Paraguera, Puerto Rico | place... | reverse complement strand
CTTAAAAGTGCAGCGAATGCAGTGGCGACCGCTAACCTGAAATAAATGCTTTCCCGGAGATTCATGCGAACCTAACGCCTGAGTTAAGGGGCTGGCCTGTAAAGGCCAGTCCCGCCGAAGGCGAACTTGAACGAATTGTTAGGTAGAAGGCGTTTCAACATTGCGTATACTCATTTTCTTTAGTTTGAACGGTTGCCTCTAATACCCTGGCGCCATAAAACAGTACTGTGGCTATATTTAGTGCAAACACAAGAAAGATAGTGGCTACGCCAATATTGAGATTGTATTTGCTTATTAATAACGAGGAGCTTACGGGCACGGCTAAGTTAACAACGAATAACAATAGCGTGGCTGGGAATTTAATGAACGCGACCCTGTAAACTGAATTCGCCCAAAGCAATATAACGATAAAGATTAGTGTTCCAGCGGCAAACAACCACTCTCCTGTTAGAACAAAAGCGCAGAAAAGCATATTAGCCGACACTATTGGATAGGCTGAATATTGCAGATGAGTAGTGTCACTTTTCATTGGCTTTGTAGTGTCCACCTACCTGCTACCTAACGCTAATTCGACCCCACAAATGGGGTTTTATAAATGGACACTTTTGGGGTATAACACCCCAAACGAACCGCTAACTCTTTGATTTTTATCAAAACGAGTTTGGGGAAGTGGACATTAAAAGAAATGACAAACGCGACATGTGGCAGACCTCCTGTTATTCGACTGATCTATAAAAGCTGGAGATGGCTTTACCCTACTCCAAAGGCCGCTGTCTGGGTAGGTTTACCTCAGCTCATCCCGTATCGCCCGGAACACCGCAATGGTCTCTGCCATATTGGGCAGGTAGTCGGGGTCGGCGCTGGTGCGGGCGATGATGAGGTTGTCGGGTTCGGAGACGTAGATGAACTGGCCCCAGATACCGGAGGCGAAGTATTCGCGGTCATGGTCTTTCGGCACCCACCACTGATAACCGTAACCCCGCGGGCCGTAGTTATAGGGTGAGGCACCGGGTTCCAGATGCGGACCGCCGGGGGTGGTGGCTTCTTCCACCCAGCCGATGGGCAGCAGTTGCAAACCATCCCACACGCCTTGCTGCAGATACAGGCGGCCCAGTTTGGCGAAGTCACGCAGCCGGGCGTTGATGCAGCAGAAGGCGATTTCCATACCGTCGGCCGAATCCTCGTCGATGCTCCAGAAGGCATCGGCTTCCATACCCAGGGGTTGCCAGATGCGTTCGCTCAGCAGGTCGGCCAGTGGCTGGTTGTAGACCCGCGTCACCAGCATGCCCAGGGCCTGGGTGTCGATGCTGATGTAGTGATGCACTTCGCCGGACGGCCCGCCGCTCTGGTACTGGCTCATGACCTCGTCGGCACGCTGGCCAAAGATAAACACCTTCCAGAAAAACTGCTGGATGTCGGAAACACGGCTGCCGTAGATTTCATCGAAATCGATGCCCGAGGACATCTGCAAAACATGGCGGATGGGCACGCCGTCGTAACCACTGCCCTTGAGTTCCGGCACATAGTCGCTGATGGGGTCGTCCAGCGACTGGATCAGGCCGTCGCCCAGCGCCATGCCCACCAGTGTGGATACAAAGGATTTGGCCACTGACCAGGAGGTGAAGTTGCTCTCCGCGGTGCCGCCATTCATGTAGCGTTCGTGCACGATGCGGTCGTTCTTGATCACCAGCAGACCGGTGCCGACGACGCGCTGCAGGAAATCATCCAGGGTACGGGTTTCGCCCTCGAATTCGTAGCTGACATCCAGCGGCTGTTCATTGCGCCCGAATTCGAAGCTGTCTTCGCCCGCCTTGATCGGGCGCGAGGGAAAGATACGGTCCAGGTGGCGGAAGTTTTCCAGCCGTTTGCCGGGCGAAAACAGGGAGTTCATGGCCAGCGGGCTGTAGTCGGACCAGGGGCGGATGGCGAACACGGCCAGGGCTATGACCAGAATTGCAAGCACGCTCAGAATCAGTTTTTTCATGGACATTGGCTCCTTGTTTTCTCCTGCTCCCCCTCTCCCCGGCCCTCTCCCGCCGGGGGAGAGGGAGCGCTTCAACGCACCACGAGGTGAGAAGAAGTGATACCGGGCACCTTGCTGCTCAGGCTGCTGCTGGATTCCGGATAAATACGGCGTAGTTCCGGAATGGCGTTTAAGCCTGTTCCTGTTTCACCTTGCGGGCCAGGCGTTTGGCGCCGTAGTTGAACAGGCGGCCTGTCCATTTCACGGTCGTGGTGGGCATGGCCGAAGTGGCCAGACCCCAGGCGTTACCCATGGTACTGGTGATGCGGGCCGGGCGTTTTTCCACCGCTTTCACGATCCACTCGGCGGCGTCGCGCACATCCATCTGGCGGATGTACTTGTAGGCCTTGGTGGGCGCGGTCATGGGAGTTTTCACCAGCGGATAATTAATCGTGGTGATTTGCACACCCTTGTCGGCCAGCTCGGCCCCGACGGAACGCGAAAAGGCGTCCAGCGCGCCCTTGCTACCCACATAGGCGGCATAGAACGGCGTGGGTATCAGGGCCGACATGCTGGACACATTGATAATCTGCCCGCTCTTGCGTTCCAGCATATGCGGCAGCATGAGCAGGGTCATTTGCACGGCACCGAAGTAATTCAGCTGCATGGTGCGCTTGAAGTCGTGGAAACGGTCCAGCGATTCGCGGATGGGACGGCGAATGGAGCGGCCTGCATTGTTCACCAGCACATCGATGGGTGCATGCTCTTCAATAATCTTCCGGGTTACGGCCTCCACCGACGCTTCGTCGGAGAGATCCGCGGCATAGATAAAGGCCTGGCCGCCGAGGTTCTCGATTTCCTTTTGCACCCGCTGCAGTTCGTCTTCGCGACGCGCCACCAGAATAACCTTGGAACCCCGCGTGGCCAGCTTGAAGGCGGCCTCTTCGCCAATGCCGCTGGAGGCGCCGGTAATGACGATGGTCTTGTTCTCGAAATGGGTCGACATGTGTCTCCTCGTTGTCAGTCAGCAGATGGGCAGTCAGAAGGTCGGCGATACAAACAGGGCAATGGTAATGACGTAGCCCGCGGTCCAGACCAGCGTACGCACCGTAGCCCAGTCCGCCAGATAACAGACCAGGTAGGCCACGCGCACGGCAATGAAGGCGATGGCGAGCTGGTCCACCGCAGCCTGCGCCGCGCCGGCCAACTGGGCCACGATCACACCGGCAGCAAAAAACGGGAACGCTTCGAAGCTGTTGAGCTGTGCCCAGTGCGCGCGCTTCTTGTAACCGTCGAGCTTCTCCAGCCATTCGCGGGGATTGTGGTTCTCACGCGGGCCCATCTTGCTGCCGCCCGTGAACTTGGCAATACCCGTGGCCGTGAGCGGCAACAGGCCGGCAATCAATACACACCAGAAAGCAGTTGTCATGGCTGTCGTCTCCCTTATACGCCAAAGACCTAACATAGCGGCATTCGCCGGCACTTAGAACCCTGCATGACAACATGCCCGGCCGGACAACATCGCGCATTACCCTGCACGCCACAGTGTTGGCCGGAAGCGCCAGCCGGTTTGGCGGCCATGCACTTTTTCCGCCATCATGCACAGGGGTGCGGTGTGGGGAGACGAATGAGCGGCGAAGCCCGGGATCATCTGTACCTGTGGAACGGCGTGCTGCTGTATGTCACGCAGGGCGAACACAACAACGACTGGCACAGCCACTATGCGGCCTCCGTGCTGATCTGCCCGGATGCGTCCTTTCGCCTGCAGACCCGGGAACAGGAGCACCAATGCCAGGTGGCTGTGCTCGCGCCCAATACCGAAAATCGCATTGATGTGCAGGGCCGGCTGCTGGCCCTGATGGTGGACCCGGACAGTGCCGCCTATCTTCCGCTGGCCAGCTACCTGGATGGCGCCGCGGCGGTGACAGTTGATGATCTATCTTCCGGCGCCCTGCTCAGGCAGGTTTCACAGCTGTTTGAACGGTCGCCGGATCAGGCAACAGCTCAACTGGCGGTGGACGACATTATCGAAGCCCTGACCGGCCAACGGCCGGCGCCGCAGCCGCGGCATCTGGATGCCCGCATTGTGAACGTGCTGCACCGCATTCGCGACGCCCTGCCGGAGGAGATTCCGGTGGAAACCCTGGCCGAAGAGGTGGAGCTGTCGCGCTCGCGGCTGCTGCATCTGTTCAAGGAACAGCTCGGGCTGCCCATGGGCCAGTACCTGTTGTGGCGACGGCTGTATGAATCGGTGCGGCTCTGGGACGAGGGCATGAATATGACCGATGCCGCGCATGCCGCCGGTTTCTATGACCAGTCGCATTACACCCGCACCATGCGCCGCATGCTGGATGTAACCCCCTCGGAGGTGGCGCGTAATCCGCAGCTGAAGATTCACCATGGCTGGCGCGACATGGCAGATATGCCAGAATGAAGCCATGACTGTGCCTGACTATCTGAGTCCCTTTCTGGTCGGCGTTGCCGAGCTGACGGCCACGGTGCTGCTGATCTGGGCCGGTATCCGCCTGACCGACCGCCTGCTGCCGGAAGACAACGGCAAGGACGAGCACCATCATCGCTTCAAGCGGCAGCTGATCAAGATGCTGGTAACCGCTACCGGCCTGCTGGTACTGATTATTGTGCTGCCGGTGTCAGACACGCTGCGCGGCCAGTTGCTGAGCCTGCTGGGACTGGTGCTCACCGCCATGATCGCCCTGGGTTCCACCTCGTTTGTGTCGAACGCCATGGCCGGCATCATGCTGCGCTCGGTGAACAACTTCCGCCCCGGCGACTTTGTAAAAGTGGGCGACCATGCCGGCCGCGTGTCAGAGCGCGGCCTGTTCCACACCGAGATCCAGACCGAAGACCGCGACCTCACCACCCTGCCGAACCTTTATCTGGTGCAGCAGCCGGTCACCGTCATCCGCGCTTCGGGCACCTTCATCTCGGCCAGCGTTTCCCTGGGTTATGACGTGCCGCATGAAACGGCCAAGGCCAAGCTGCTGGAAGCCACCGAGCGGGCCGACCTGGAGGAAGGCCTGGTGCGCATTTCCGACCTGCTGGATCACGCCGTGCAGTATCGGGTTTACGGCTTTCTGACCGATACCAAGAAAGTGCTGCTGGCCCGCTCACGTCTGCGCGAGAACATTCTCAACGTGCTGCACGAGGCGAATATTGAAATTACCTCGCCCAGTCATATGTTCCAGCGGCGCCTGGAAGATGCGGACAAGGCCATTCCGGAAACTGTGGTACAGAGCCCGACGGCCAGGCCACAGGAAGACAGCAAGGAAGAACTGATCTTCGACAAGGCCACGCAGGCCGAGAAAACCGAGACCCTGCGTGCCCGGCGTGACGAACTCAAGCAGGAACTGCAGGACAACAAGGACGGCGATAAGAGCAAGCGCCTGGAACGCGACATCGAACATCTGGACCGTCTGCTGGAAGCCCGCGCCACCCAGAAGAAGGAAGAGCGCTAGAGCCGCCATGGCCGAGAAACATCAGGGGCCGAAACGCCGTAATCCGCTGCACGACCACCCCCTCATGAAGAAGGGTGGCAAACACGAAAAGACCCGCAAGGCGCAGCGGCGCAGCCAGAAAGTGAAAGACGGCAAGCTGCCGGATTAAAAGAATCTATCCACAGATTTCACAGATTACACCGATTAAAAAACTCTCTGAAAATTGCGCCATGTATGCAGAGATTTCTTCGTATCTTTGAGTACGTATTCCCTCTTTGAAATCCGTGTAATCTGTGCAATCTGTGGATCACCCTTATTTCAGCAACAGCACGATCCCGCAGAACACCAGCAGTACATTGATGGCCTTCTTGAACAGGGCCTCGTTGATGTAGTGATGTGCCCACTCGCCCAGCAGAATACTGAACGGCAGCACCGCCGCCAGGATGCCTATGCGTGGCAGAGCCTCGATGGTGAGCTGGCCGGACATGACATAGGACGTGACCAGCACCGAGGCTAACACACCCCACACCAGGGTGAGGGTGCTGCGGAAAACACTCTTCTCGATTGACTGGCTGTTCAGCGCATACACCAGCACCGGCCCGCCGGTGGCGAAAATGCCATGCACCACGCCGGCCGCCAGCGTCCACGGCAACAGGGGCACATTGCGCACCACCGCAGCGTTACGCAACAGTTCGCGGCCCGCCAGAAACACGATCAGCACTCCCAGTGCATATCTCAGCACCTCGGCATTGAGGCTGTAGAACAGCACCTGGCCGGCCACCATGCCCAGCCCCATACCGGGCAGAATCTTCTTCAGGAACAACGACCAGTCAATATGGTCATGATGCCTGGCCAGCAGATAGATCGAGAGCAGCACCACCAGCGGCACGAACCAGTTCAGCAACACGTCGACCGGATAGAGCAAGGCGCCCAGGGTCATGGAAATAACCAGCGCACCGAAACCGGTGGCGGTTTGGGTGAAGAAGGCGAAGAAGACAATCAACGCAATGATGTAGAACGAGGTTTCCATGTTTATTCTCTAGATCATTTTCTTTAGGTCATTCCAACGGAGTGAGTGAAACGAGCGATTGGAGGAATCTCAAAGCCTGAGATCTCTCCATTCCGGCGCTTCGCGCCTGCAGTCGAGATGACGGTATTCAAGCATATTCCTCTCCCACCAGGGGAGAGGGGGAAACAGGCCAACTCCATCAGATTGCCGCGCCGTCTTCGGCGGCTCGCAATGACAGGATAACGGCAGTTAAAACTCAGACTGTAGCGGGTTTGCCTGCCGGCTGAACGGCCGGCGAATCCAGCGCCGGCAGGAAGCGGCCGTAACCCTGCGCCTTGCCCAGATCATCGGCGTAACCCTCGGCAAGTGTATAGGCGACGCGGCCATTGATCAGCACCGCATCCACGGCCCGGTCGTTACGGTTCACCAGCCGGTCCATGCCGAAGGCCGGGAACGGCGCGTCGGCCATGCCCCAGACTTCGTCGGTCAGCCCCTCGGGGTTGATCACCACTACGTCAGCACGGTCGCCTTCACGGATATGGCCGGCATCGATACCGAACCAGTCGGCCAGCTCGCCGGTGAGGCGATGCACGGTGCGCGCAATGCTCATGAACGGCTGCCCTTCCAGCTCGGCGTCATGCACATATTTGAGCATGCAGATCGGGAAGTTATAGGACGCCAGATTCTTCAGATGCGCGCCGGAATCGGCAAAGCCGACCTGTACCTGTGGGTTCGCACAGAGCTTGCGCATGACATCTACGCGCTCGCCGGCGAACTGGATACCCCATCGCAGCTGCTCCTTGTACAGCACCGCCAGGTCGAGGAAGGCGTCGACCGGATCCTTGCCCTGCTCGGCGCCAATCTCGGCGAAGTTCTTGCCTACCAGGTTCTGATCCGGGCATTCCACCACCCAACCGTCGGAGAAGTCGCGGTGCCACAGGCCTGCGGTGAGCATGGACTTCATGTTCTGTCGGATAGTCTCGCGGAACTCGGGCTTGGCCGCCTCGACGTAGGGCTGCTCGGGGTCCTTCATGTCGCGCAGGATGCGTGCGTCGGCCAGCTCACCGAAGGAGTTGAAATCCAGGCCATAGGCATAGACCACGAACGGCGATGGCAGGAACTGCCAGCGCCAGTTGGCGCGCAGGATGTTGTTGGCGATCCAGCCACCCAGCGGCCCGAACCTGTACAGCCAGGGCTGGGACTTGAGATCCAGCACGGTGAGCAGAGAAATCTTCAGCGCCTTGCGGAACCAGCCGATGGACTCCCAGAAGAAGGCAAAGATATTGATCTTGCCGACAGCGTCCGGCGCCGACTGCAGGATGCGGCCGCGGCGGCGCAGGATCCGGTGCAGGCGGCGGTATTCACTCCAGCTGGCATAGGTGGAAGGCAGCGGCTTGGCCCAGGCACGGTCGCCGTCGAGCCGGTCCAGTTTGGTGGTCATGGAGGACATGCCCATGAAGCCGGCATCCAGCGCCTCTTCCAGTTTTTCCTCCATCTGCCGCAGTTCGTCTTCGCTCGGTTTCTCACCAGATACGGAACGCACCAGGCCCATGACCGAGGCGCGGATATCCGAATGCCCGATGAAGGCAGCCAGGTTGGGACCCAGCGGATGGTTTTCGACAAAGGCCCGGAACTCCGCGCCCGAACGCCAGGTCTTGCGCGCTTTAAGCAGCGGCAGCACCTGCTCGCGCGGCACCGCTTCCACCCGGGTAAACAGGTCGGAGCAGTCTTCGGCTTCCGCACAGATCATGCTGATGGAACAGATGCCGGTCATGACCGTGGTCACGCCGTGACGCACCGATTCGGACAGCTCGGGCGCGGCGATGATTTCGGCATCGTAATGGGAATGCGGCTCGATAAAGCCGGGCGTGACCCAGCGGCCACTGGCATCAATCACCCGCGGGCAGCCGGTTTCATCCAGGGGTTCGGCACTGACCTTGGCAATACGGCCCTGGCGAATACCTAAATGGCGAACAGCCCCGGAATCGGGGCTGTTATCGCCGTGGCCGTCAAAGTACTGGCCATTCTTGATTATGACATCGTAGGTCATGGGTTTCTCCTGCCCCCAACCTTTGAATCATCATCCGGGGCCTCACTTGGACGCCTGACCAGTTTTGGGGATAGCGCGGCTTGCAGCAATGACAATATAGCTCAGGCGATTGATAATTTGCCTCAAAATATCGCCATACTGTGCGTAGTGAAACTCAACTGGACTCAGCGATACTCGCCCGGCGTCACCCCCGACCAGCGCTTGAAGGCATGATGAAAGGCTGACACCTCGGCATAACCGAGCAGGAAGGCGATTTCGTCCAGGCTATTGCTGCCCTCGGCCAGCAGTTCGCGCGCCGCCTGGAAACGCACTTCATCGAGCAGGGCCTGAAAGCCGGTGCCGGCCTCCGACAAACGGCGTTGCAGCGTGGCCCGACTCAGGCCGCAGTCAGCGGCCACATCCACCACCGTGGGCGACTTGCCCAGCAGGCGGCGGCGGATACACTCGCGCACCCGCACCACGATATCGCCCTCGGTGGCCAACGCACGCAGTTGCCGGTCGGCCTGGTTCTTCATCAGCTCCAGCATCTGCGGGTCGGCATAGGCCACCGGCAAATCGAGAAACTCACGGGCAAAGGTGATACTGGTTTCGAACTGGTTGAACCGCAGCTCGGCCTGACCGAAGGCCTGCCGGTAGACCTGCATGACCTCTTCCGCAGGTTCGGGATAACGGAAGGTCAGTTGCCTGAGATAACGCGGCCCCAGGTCCTCACCGCCGACCAGAAAACCCGACAGCCGCAGCAAGGCCGTCAGCAGGTACTCGACCATGGGCCGATTCGCCTCGGGGTCGGCTTCGGGATCACGCCGGAAGTGCAGCACGCCCAGCCCCTCCGGGCTGCGTTCGGGATACAGCAGGATGGCGTCGAACACCAGACGATTGAAGCGTTCCAGCAACTGGAAAGCCTGCCCCACCGTAGCCGCGTTGCTCAACACGTAGCCGAGCACGCCGAAGGCCAGGGGGTCGGCCCGCCGCCCGACTTTCAGCGCCAGCGCAGGATCGGCCGTTACCTGCAATGCATCCAGCCACAGTTGGCGCACGGCGCCTTCCGTCACCCGCGCCAGCGGGTCATTCAGCCAGGCCGGCTGCACATCGTGTTCAAGCAGGAACGCGTCGGCATCCAGACCGCGTTGCTCCAGCACAACGGCCAGCGGCTGCAATACTCGCGCGGCGGCGGTGACTTCAGAGGCCATGTATACCGTCATCCCGCGCCTTGTAAGGCTCTCCCCGCGAAAGCGGGGACGGGAGTCCAGACGCCGGAAAGCATGGATTCCGGATAAATGCTCTGCATTTTCCGGAATGACGGCTGAAATGACCGGCTCACGGCACCAGCACGACCTTGCCGATGTTCTTGCGCGCCTCAATATAGCTGTGCGCCTCGCCCGCCTTTTCGAAGCTGAAGGTCTGGTCCACATGCGGCCGCACCCAGCCTTGTTCCACACCCTGCACCAGCACCGCCATCCACTCACGGATCTTGTGCACTTCGTGCCAGAGATGCCCCATGTTCACGCCAAACACGCCGCGGTTTTCGTTCATCAGGAAAATGGGATGGAAGAACGGCGTACCAAAGAGAATCTTCAGCAAACGGGTCTTGCCGAACAGCCCGGATTCGGTGGCCACGGAAATGCCGAACATGCCCAGCCGACCGGTGGAACGCAGCGCCTTGTAACTCTTCTTCCAGTGTGAACCACCCAGCGGATCGGTAATCAGTTCCACGCCGCGGCCTTCGGTCAGGTTCTTCAATTCCACCGCCCAGTCTTCACGCCGGTAATCGATGGCATGATGCAGGCCACGCTTGCGCAGGAACTCATGCTTGCCCGAGCTGGCCGTGCCGTAGATGGTGGCGCCGATATGGCTGGCGATATCAATCGCCGCCAGGCCCACGCCACCACCCGCGTTATGCACAAGCACCGACTCTTCGGGCCTGAGCGCCCCCATCACCACCAGCAACTGCCATGCGGTGAGGTAGTTCACCGGAATGGCGGCGGCCTGCTCATGAGTCAGCGAAGCAGGCTTCTCGAACACCTGATCCACCGGCACCACAATGACATCGGAATAACCGCCAAAGCGGGTCAGGCCGAATACGTCTTCACCGATCCATCCGGAATCGACGCCTTCGCCCACCGCATCCACCACGCCGGAGAATTCATAACCCACCACGCAGGGCAGCGGCGGCGCATCCGGGTACAGACCCTGACGCGCCAGGATGTCGGCAAAGTTGATGCCGCTGGCGGATACCCTGACCCGCAGTTCGCCCTTGCCGGGCTGCGGATCTTCGGACTCCCGTACTTTCAGCTTGTCGGGACCACCGGCGCCGGTAATGTAAATCTGTTTCATGTTTTCTCCCTCCCGTGCAGCGCCAGATAAGCGCTAGACACCACATTCAAATAACACAAACGGGCAGGCATGCGGATCCAGCCCGGCATCGCGCAGCGGACTGACCAGATCCGGCCGGCTGACGGTGGCGAACCCGGCCTGCCGCAGAGCCGCCTCGGCTTCCTTGCGGTTTTCGTGCAGGTTTTCATCGACACGCCGCCCCACCAGCATACTCACGCCCTTGACGCCCAGACGACCGGCCGGCGAAGCCGGCAGCACACGCTGCCGCGGCCAGCATTCCATCAGGTAACGGCTGTCCGGCGCGGCCATTTTCATCAGGGCAACGATGTTTTCCCAGGCGCGCTGTTTCTCCGCCATGTTGAGATAGTCCATCAGACCCTCGGTAATCACCATCAGGGTCTGGTCGGGCGTCGGCTTGAGCGGCAGGCGTTCGATAAAGTCGCGGGCAAGAATATCTGTTTCCGCCAGATGGTAATTCGGCGGCAGGCGCAGCGACTGAAGACGCTTGCGCTTGGCCGCGACCATATTGGGCAGGTCCAGTTCGAGGTAGCGGGTACGCGCCCAGCGCCGGGCATAGGTCAGTCCGCGCGGCGACAGCCCGGCAGCCACTTCAATCACCATATCCGGCACCGTCGCATCCAGCCGCTCTTCAAAGGCCCGGTGACGAATAAACAGATAACGATGGAAGTCCTTCATGTACGTGGGCAGTACCGGGCCCAGATATTTCTGGACCATGTCGCCGGCGGTGTACATCAATCGTCCAAGGCGGTGGTCGAAATGCTCGGCATTCTCGAAACTGCCAGCGCGCCAGGCCTGGGCCGTGTACAGAGCCGTGGGCCCTACCCGGGTATTACCTTGCATGTGTTTTCCTGATGGCGGGTGCATCCAATCCACAGGCATGTTGCCCAAGGGCCAGGGCGGCGGCAACTGTCATGGTGACTGCAGAGCAGGAGTGCTAACGTATTCACAGGCAGTTCTTGCCCGTATTGCAGGTGTGATATGTCGCAGAAAAAGAAGTTGGTGGTCCGGGTCGCCCGCATTGCCGATGTGAAGGCGATCCGCAAACTGGTATCCAGCGTCTACCAGGAACTGGAACCCTATACCCCCGCCCAGTTGCGCGGGCAGATCAACAACTACCCGGAGGGGGTCCTGGTCGCCGAATACGAAGGCGAGGTGGTGGGTTACTGCGCCAGTATCCGCCTGCCGCCGGAACGCGTGCTGCAACCCCACACCTGGCAGGAAATCACCGGCGACGGTTACGGCTCCACCCACGACCCGGATGGCGACTACCTTTACGGCTACGAAGTCTGTGTCGATCCCAAATACCGGGGCCTGCGCATCGGCCAGCGCCTGTACCGTGAACGCCGCGATCTGTGCACCTCGCTGGGACTGGAAGGCATCGTCTTTGGCGGCCGCCTGCCTGGACTCAAGCGGCGCCTGAAGCAGGCAGGCAGCGCTGATGCCTATGTGGACAAGGTCAAGCGCAAGGAATGGCGCGACCCGGTGCTCAGCTTTCAACTGGGCCAGGGGTTCGAACTGCTCGGCGTACTCAAGGGCTACCTGCCCTCGGATCGCGATTCACTGGGCTATGCCAGCCACCTGATATGGCGGAATCCCAACTACCGTGAGCGCCTGCCGGGCGAGGGCCATGCCCATCTGCACATGCCGGACACGGTACGGGTCGCCACGGTTCAGTATCTGCAGCGCCGCATCAAATCCTTTGACGATTTCCGTGATGTGGTGACCTACTTCGTGGGCGAAATCGCCACCAACCGCTGCGACTTCATCCTGTTTCCGGAACTGTTTACCGTGCAGCTGCTGTCGATCAGCAACAAGCCCATGGAACCGGCCGAGGCGCTGGTGACATTGACGCAATACGATGATGAATTCCGCAACCTCATGGCCGACCTGGCCATCAAGTTCAATATCAATATCATCGCCGGTTCACACCCGAGCCGGAATGAGCGGGGCCAGGTCATCAATACCAGTTATATCTTCCTGCGCGACGGCTCGGTGCATCTGCAGCCCAAGATTCACCCGACCCCGGCGGAACGCCACTGGTGGAATATCCACGGCGGCAGTGAACTGCATGCCATCGATACCGACTGCGGCCCCATCGGCGTGCTCATCTGTTACGACAGCGAGTTCCCGGAGCTGGCGCGCCATCTCACCAACCAGGGCGTGAATATCATTTTCGTCCCCTTCTCCACCGAGGACCGGCAGGGTTATCTGCGGGTGCGTTACTGCGCCCAGGCCCGCGCCATTGAAAATCAGTGCTACGTGGTCACCGCCGGCAATGTCGGCAACCTGCCGCGCGTGCACAACATGGATATTCATTACGCCCAGAGCGGCATCTTTACACCCTGCGACTACCCCTTCCCGCCCGACGGCATTGCGGCCGACACCACACCCAATGTGGAAATGGTGGCCATTGCCGATCTGCGCCTGGATGTACTCAAGGAGGCCCGCAACAGCGGCACTGTGCTGAACCTGCTGGACCGCCGCCATGATCTTTACCGCGTGCACTGGCACGGCAAGAGCCGGCGCAGCCAGGCGCCCGAAGCGGAGCCCGGCGTGGGCCCCGACCCCACCTGCGAATAAGGCGGCCCGCAATGGACTTCAACCTGCCCCTGGAAATGGCCAATCAGCCGGATGATGTCACCTGCGGCCCGACCTGCCTGCAGGCGGTATACCGCTACTACGGCGACGATCCACCGATCACCCAGTTGATCGAGGAAGTGCGCATGCTCAAGGAAGGCGGCACCATGGCCGTGTTCCTGGCCAATCACGCCCTGCGCAACGGTTACCGCGCCACGATCTACACCTATAACCTGCAGCTGTTCGATCCCACCTGGTTCGATGAATCCGTTTCACTGCATGAGAAGCTGGCCGAACAGGCGCGTTACAAACTGACGCCGAAGCTGCAGGTGGCTACCCGCGGCTATCAGGAATTCCTCAGCCTGGGCGGCGAACTGCGGTTCCATGACCTGACCCCGCAGCTGATTCGGGATTATCTGCAGCGCGATATCCCGATCCTCACCGGCCTGAGCTCGACCTATCTCTATCACGCAACCCGCGAGATTCCCGAAACCAACCGCGACGATGACATCCGCGGGGAGGTCTGCGGTCATTTCGTGGTTTGCTGCGGCTATCACCATGAAAGCGGTGACGTGTTGATCGCCGACCCCTGGGCGGAACATCCCTTCGGCGAGCAACCCAAGTACGCTGTGAGTATGGAACGGCTGCTGGGTGCGATCCTGCTCGGCGTGATCACCTATGACGCCAATCTGCTGATTATCGAACCGGAACTGAAAGACGCGGCCTGAGGCGCTACAGCGGCTGCACCATGGATTCCAGCCGCCCCTGTGCCTGCCACTCTTGCCAGTCATCGGCCATGCGCTGACATTCACTGATAGCTGCCTGCCAGTCGCGCAGGCGGGCGGCATTGTCCTTGCCGTAGAAGGCGAAGTCCTTGCGATCCGGCACCTTGCCGTTGGGCAGCCGCGCCAACAGCGCCGGCGAAGGCGCCAGCAGCACGGTGTGATCCAGATGCTGCGGCTGGCGGCTCTTGAACCAGCGGTCGAACCAGCCGGGAATCACCCGCTCGCTGAAATGCGGCAACAGCGTGAGCCCCCTGGGCGCGGCCAGCGGCAGGTCCATGTGATAGTCAATCAATCCGCCATCGCGATGCGTGCCCGGCGGGCTGCCGGGAATATTCCTGACCGGGGCGATCACCAGGGGAATGGCGGCCGTGCCCAGCAAGGCGGCCTGCAGCCTGTCGGCATCGAGTTCCACATGATGCGTGACAAAACCGTCCGCTGCGTAGTGCGCAGGCGCGTCCGGCACATGAAACAGCACCCGCTGCACACAGCGGGCAAACAGGCTCCTGGACAGAGCATTGGCGGTGATGATCTTGATCAGACCCAGCGACTGCAGCAGCGGCTGTTCCATGCCCAACAGGCCATGACACAAGGTGGTTACCACGTTCAGCCGCAACCGCCGGCTGGCCAGAATCTGCGCGGGCGCGTCGCCATCCACAAACTGATCGAGGATACGCGCCGCCTCGGCGGCGATCTCCCGCGCATCCGGTTTTTCGCTGTAGGACTGTTGCAGGTAGGCGGTTTCGAACTTTTCTATGGCCGCCACCGGATCATCCTGGGCAACGCAGGCCAGACGCCAGGCGCCAATGGAAGAGCCGATACCGGTCAGGGGTTCATCCGGTGTGGCCAACCAGTCGCCAAACAGCACACGGTCCAGCCGGTTCAATGCCAGCCACTTGGGCCCGCCGGCCGCAGCCGCTACGTGGCTGAACAGTCCGGGATGCAGGCCTTCGTCCTGAATGCGTTTACGCGCGGCCGCACCGGCGCGGATCACCAGACCCGGCGCCGGGTCCTGTATATGTATGTCTGTCATTGTTTGCGTTTATTTCATGGGCAGCGAAGCCGCAAAAGCCACGCCGCGTTCTATCCAGGCCTGCAGGGCCTCGTCATCATCAATGCCGTCGGGATCCACATAGACGAACCCCTTCAGCGGCCGGCCGGTAAAGTCCATGGGTCTCACGTGGGGCTCATTCAGGGCAGCGTCACAGGCCTCTGCCCCGACCCTCACCATGAGCACATCGTTCACCACACCCACGCACATGTTACCGCCCAGCAGAAAGGCGATACCGCCGAACATTTTCTTTTCGGTAATGTCCTCGCGGAAAGCCAGCACATCGCGGATGCGTTCGGCCAGACCCTCATCGTAAGACATGCAACTATTCCGTTCAGTGCACCGTGCCGGCCTGCGCCTTGCCCAGACGCCGTTCCAGCTGCTGCGCCACAATATCAAAGGTCTGATAACCCATGGTGATCATGCGCAGGCGTTCGCCGGTGTCCGCAATCAGGCAGGGGAAACCCATGACGCCGCACTGTTCCTTGCGTTCGAAGTCCGCCGCGGTACGCAGGCGGCCTTGGTCGGACGCCCAGCTGCTGTGGAAGCCTTGCGCATCAACACCCTGCTTCACAGCCAGCTCCACCAGCAGCTCTTCATCCTTGATATCCCGCGCCTGGGCGTAAAAGGCCTCCTGCAGATCATGCAGGTAATCCAGCGCCCTGTCCGGCTGCAGCTCACGCAACGCCACCACCGCGCGGCAGGCCGGCTCGGTGTCGTAGACAAAGCCTTCCGGCAAGGCGCCGTCGAAACGAAAAGTCTGGTCGGTGGTGGCCGCCACCTGATGCCAGTGATGCTGCACATAGTCACGCAGCTGCGGTGTTATGCCGCGCGTTTCGCCGGCTCGCAGACCGCCCATGACCACTTCCACCGGATAGGGCAATTCGTCCCGCACCCGCTGGATAACCGGGGCAAAACCCCAGCACCAGGAGCACATGGGGTCGGCGAAGTAGATCAGGCTGGCCATCCGCGTTATTCCTCCGGAATAAAGCCGACGAGGTGAATCCAGCTGCCCCGATCCTGATGCGGCATGGTAAGACAGGGGCCGGTGATGCCGGTCAGCGAACAGACATCGGAACGCGGGTGAATGCGTTTGTAGTCTGCGGGGTCCGCACTTGCGCCATAGGTCGCTTCCAGCGTCACCAGGCTTTTGGCCACGATGTCCCGCAGGAATTCATCGCGGCTCATACCGTTCAGGAAATCATGCTGCAGCGGTATCGACGACACAGACGGCTGCAGCGCCTTGAGCGCCAGATTCTCCAACCGCTTGGCGTCATGCGGATGATTACCATGACGTGACAGGCTGTCATACCACTCTGCCGGCAGCAGCGATTCGAATACCTCGGCAACCATGGTCTTCATCATGACGTCGAAAATGGTTTCGCCGGGCCGGTCGCGGGCGACTTCATCATTGATATCAATATCGGGGTTGTAATGATCACCATCCCAGGCCGCCACGATGTCCAGCAATTGCTGCTGCTTGGCAGTCAACTCCGCATCACCGCTGATGGATACAAACAGCGGCTGGAAGGCACGGGCGCGCGGATCATGCAGACCGATCTCGCGATCCAGCGCCGCCAGATCCTCGAAAGTGAAATCATTCCTGGCCGCCAGCAGGGTCTGCCAGTTCACCACCCGGGATTCGGGGCCGGCCGGCAGGCTGTCGGCATCACCGCCCACCCCCTCACCCCAGCCGAGTGCAGGTTTGTTGTTCCAGTTGGCAATCCAGCCCTGATCCGGATTGATGCTCTTGGGCAGCTCATCAAAACCGAGCAAACCCAGATGGTCGAAACTGCCATCACCCGGCAGGGGCAGGCGCTGATCGCCACCGGCATGGCGGCGTGGATGCAGGCCCGGATGGTAGTAGGCGATATTGCCGGCCGCATCGGCGTACATCAGGTTTTCGTTCCAGGTCGCCACTTTCATGGACTCATGAAACTCGTCGAAGGTACGCACTCGATTCCAGGTCAGTACAGCTTCCACGGTTTCCACTTCGCGTTTCCACATGGCGTACTGCACCGAACGCGCATGTATGCCATCGGCGCTGCGGGCCACCACCGGCCCATGCACGGTACGGCAGACCTCTTCGGTGACACTGAAGATCGGCGGCCCGACAGGCACGCCCACCGCCGGATCGGTGGCCCGGTAGTTCACCACTTCATCGCGGCACTCCATGTCCCGGGTTTCGCCGTCGTGGACATACTTGCGGGGGTCGCCATCGGCCAGGGTTTCAATGAAACTGTCGATGGTCTTGGATTCGCCGGTGGTCAGGGCCCAGGCGGTCTTGTCGGTGTAGCCGATGCCCACCACCGGCAGGCCGGGCACGGTGGAACCGCGGGCGTCGTAGCCACCGCCATGCACTTCCAGTTCGGCCAGCTGACTGGGATAGGCATAGCCCAGCTGCGGGCCGTTCACCATCAGGGTGGAACCATCCGCCGTCTTGCTGGCATCAATCACTGCCTGATAGGAAGCGCTGGTTCGTTGCGGCAGGCGGGGCGCCTCGCGCAATGCTTTGGCGACCAGCTTCGGATCCACCGGCCATTTCAGGTCTTGCGGCAATTTCACTGAAATCGGCGAGGGCTCGGGCGCATGCCCGGTACCGGGGCCAAACTGAAGATCCAGCGGCAAGGTGGCGGCATAGTCGGCCATGGCTTCGAACACGGCATCGCGCTGGGCGGGTGGCGTACCGATGTTGCTGAATTCGCCGTCCGGCACGGTGACGGCTGCTTTGCGGTCATCCACCCAGAGCACGTCCTTGAAGACGCGTCTGCCGGCTTCCTTGCCCAGTGCGGTTTCCAGTTCCCGCAGCGCCTTGACGTTATCCATCTCGCGCCCGCCGGAGGAGGCCACCAGGCGCGTCATCAGTACGCCCGCCGCCAGAATATCGGCAATGGTGATCGGCTGTGGCTGGGAGGTCAGGAGAACATACTCGACCGGCAGCAGGGTGGGATTGCCATTGACCTCGGCAATACGCGCATTGGCACCGTCACGATAGGCGGTCGCTGCCGTCTGCGCCTGTTGCGACAGGCCGTCATACATCTCCATGTACTCGGCCTCGGTGTAGGTCAGCACCCGCGTCTGGATATCGGCCGGCACATCGCCCGGCCCGGTCAGCTCGGCCAGCGTGCCGCGTGCGGTGCGGCGTACGCCATCCAGCAGAAACAGCCGGTCTTCGGCCATGGCATAGCCGGCGCCGTACCAGACGTCAGCCGCGGTATCGCCATAAACGACGGGCACGCCAAAGGGGTCACGATAAATACGCACGCCTTCCTTCGGTTCAAACGGGGTCAGGCCGGTAATGTCGAGAAACCCGCCCGGCTTGAACTCGGAATTCCAGTACATCTCGCGCTGGTCATCGATATGCGGACCGAAGTCGCCGGGCGCGCCGGTAAGTGTGCCGGTGACCTGTCCCTGCACCGAAACATGCCCGGACTGACCCGGCGGCAGGATGTTGACCACCTGCATGCGGGTGTTGCTGTTGCCCTGGCCACCTGACTCTGAATCGTCATCGGAATCAGAACCGCAGCCACTGACCAGGACGAGTCCGGCGGCCACTAACAGATATTTAAGAATGTTCTCTCGCACTGATGTCTCCTGCACTCTATGCTTTTAATCTTTGGGTCCCTTCGCCCCGGGGCACTGCCGGACATAGTAGCAACGAACCGCCAGTGAACACAGAAACCCGTGGCCATGGAGTGGTCATTAAAAAATGCTAGGCTTGAGGACTACACCTTGTATAAAGAGGACTTAAGCATGAGCAATCGCTGGACCATGCAGGACATACCGGACATGACAGGCAAGACCGCCGTCATCACCGGCGCCAACTCGGGCCTGGGGTTCAACACCGCCCGCGGTCTGGCTGGCAAGGGTGCGAAAGTCATCATGGCCTGTCGCACGGCAGCAAAGGCTGAAAGCGCCCGTGACGATATCCTGCGCGAGTTTCCTGACGCGGATCTGGAAATCCGTGAACTGGATCTTTCCAATCTGGGTTCGGTACGCGGCTTTGCGCAGGGCCTGATTGACGACGGCATCCAGCCGGACCTGCTGATCAACAATGCCGGGGTCATGGCCGTGCCCTATAACAAAACCGCGGACGGATTCGAAATGCAGATGGGCACCAATCATCTGGGCCATTTTGCCCTCACCGGACTGCTGCTCGATCACATGGCCGAAGGCGGCCGCATCGTCAATGTCGCCAGCATGGCGCATAAGTGGACACCGGCCATCGACTTCGAAGACCTGAACTGGGAACGGCGCAAATACCGCCGCTGGCAGGCCTATGGCGACAGCAAGCTCGCCAACCTGCTGTTCACCTTCGAGCTGAACCGCCGTGCCGCCAAGGCCGGCAAACCGGTCACTGTGGCCGCCGCGCATCCGGGTTATGCCGCCACCCATCTGCAATTCGTAGCCGCCGAACAGAAGAAGTCCAGGGTTGAAAAGATCATCATGGATTTCGGCAATGCAGTGTTCGCCCAGCCCGCCGACATGGGCGCCCTGCCCAGCCTCTATGCCGCCACCGCCGGGGATGTTGATAGCGGCGACTACATCGGACCCGGCGGCTTTCAGCAGATGCGCGGCTACCCGCGCAAGGTGGGTTGCCGCAAACAGGCGCGCAGCGAGCGTCTGGCGCAGAAGCTGTGGACGCTGTCGGAAGATGTCACCGGGGTGCGTTATCTGGATTAGTCCGTGTTACCCGGCCGGTGCGCTACCGGAGTCAAGTCTCTCCTGATCTTTGGCGGCGTCCTGCTCACCGCCTGTGAGCAGGCGCCCGCCTGCCGTATCGACGCCAGCGTCGCGGACAGCCGCCAGGCCAATGCCGGCTGCCTCATCAAACAGAACGGGCAACTGCTGGTAGTGGAACATCACAATGGGCGCCTGGGCTTCCCCGCCGGCACAGGTGACCGCAATGAAAGTGCGCAATGCACGGCGCACCGCGAAACCTGGGAGGAAACCGGCCTGGATGTTGAGGTCGGCGCTTTATTGCGCAGTTTCGACAACGGCTTCCGGCTGTACGCCTGCCATACGACACAGGTTGCCGGTGAAGCCGTATCACGTCCCTGGCAAGTCTGGCGAGAAATCAGATCTGTCCATTGGCTGGACCCGGCCAGCATTACTGCTGACCGCTGGCGTTACCCGGAACAATGGCCACAGGTACGCCTCCTGTTCGACACACTGCCCTAGCTACGGCGCGCCACCTTGTCGGCCAGAATGGAAATCAGTATGCCGAGCATCATGTAGCCCACGATCACTTCCAGCATCACGAACACCGCCGCAGTACGCGTGGCCGGCGTGATGTCTCCGAATCCCAGGGTGGTGAATGTGACCACGCTGTAATACATCACTGTGAAGAAACTCCAGCCCAGCTCTGACACATTGAATGCCTGCGGGCCCAGCCCGTAGTAGACCAGCCCGAACAGAATCGAAATCAGCGCACAGACCACCAGCACACGGGGAATGGAGCGGCCACAATCGGTCAGCGCCCACCACAGCAGATACAAACGCGGATTGGCGCGACGGAATTCATCGATAAAGTCCTGATCCTGCGCAAAACGCCGGAACAGCGGATTGCCATGGCAGTTGGTAATGCGAATACCGTTAAAGCGGGTGCTGCGATCATATTTCACGCCCTTCACGATAGCGCGGTCGAAGTCCGTGCCGTAAAGGCTGGCGCCACGGAAATCGGCGTCGCTCAGGTCAGCCCGTTCCAGCACTGCTTCGTCGAGTTCCGCGCCACGCAGATCGACAAGCCGCATATGCGCACCCGGCAGACGAGCGTAGGTCAGCTGAACACCACGCAAATCCGCCTGATCCATATTCGCCGATTCCAGATTGGCGGCCTTCAGCCTGGCCCGCATGAGACGGGTCTTGCTCAGATCAGCACCCGAGAAATCGGCAAATTCGAGTTCACATTCCCGCAGGTCTGCAGCCGCCAGGTTCTGCCCCGCCAGACAGAGCCCCGGCATACGCGCGCCACGGAATACGACTTCGTGCAAGTCGGTATCACGCAGGTCGGCGTCGGTCAGGTTGGCGCGCGTGAAATCCGCACCGGCGAGAAACGCCTGCCGCAGCACGGCCCTGGTCAGCTTGCTGCGTATCAGTGTTGCACTACCCAGATCAGCCGCCTCGAAATCGGCATCAGAAAGGTTGGCTTCCGACAGATCGGCGCGATGCAGGAGCGCGTGCCGTAACCGGCAGCCGGACAGGTCCGCCTGCCTGAAATTGACCCAGCGCAGGTCCTGCCCCTCCAGATCAAGGCCACTCAGATCTACAAGGCTCAGATCAGCTCGGCAACCCGCATTGAACTTGCTCTCCAGCCACTCCCGATGCGCCGTCAAGCGGATTTCAAGCTCAGCGGCGGTAAGCTGTTCTCTGTCCATTTGCGGACTCCCGAATGTCTCTCAACCCCATACACTCACTCCGCCATATGACAAAAGGATGTCAACCAACTCTCTTACCGGCCATAAAAAAAGCCGGCGAAAGCCGGCTTTTTCTGACGCCTGTCTGCTCAGTGCTGTTGCCCACCCGGCCCATGCGGATGGCCATGCTCCTGTTCTTCGGAAGTGGCCTCGCGAATGTCGACCACTTCAATATCGAAGTGCAGCGTTTCACCGGCCAGCGGATGATTGCCGTCAACCGTAATGGTTTCTTCCGAAACGGCGGTGACGGTCACCACCATCGGGCCCTGACTGCTGTCGGCCTGAAAGCGCATGCCGACATCAATCTGGTCAATGCCCTGGAAGGCTTCACGCGGCACTTCTTCAATCAGGCCTTCGTGCTTGGGGCCATAACCTTCTTCCGGCTGTACGCTTACCTGAAACTGTTCACCTTCGCCCTTGCCAGCCAGTGCTTGCTCGAGTCCCGAGACGATGTTCCCGGCGCCGTGTAAATAAGCCAGAGGCTCCTGCCCTTCGGAACTGTCGAGAACCTCGCCCGCGTCGTTGCGCAGGGTGTAATGAAATCGTGCAACGCACTGATCTGCGATCTGCATGGGAATAATCCTGTGCGGTAAATGAACGGCCATCATACAGAGCCGGTCACGATTTCGCAGGCAAATACCCCGGATCAACCGCGTTTTCAGAGAGCTGTTAATCCATAGTCGCCTTTTGCGAACAGTCTGTTATGATGCAAAAGCGCGTCCGCAGAGGCGGCCGGCTTCAGTACTTATTTTCGTGTCATTCATAGGTGCTGAATAGGAGAGAGTGACACAGCGAGTTATGGATCTGACTGGTCATGAATATTTATGTGGGCAACCTGCCCTACCGCATGAGCGATGATGAGCTCCGCGATCTTTTCAGCCCTTTTGGCACTGTGGATTCCGCCAAGGTCATCATGGACCGTGCAACGGATCGTTCCAAGGGTTTCGGTTTTGTTGAAATGCCCAACAATGATGAAGCCAAGACCGCCATTGAAAATGTGAATGGCAAGGATATTGGCGGGCGCCCGCTGCGTGTGAACGAAGCACGCCCGCGCGAAGAACGGCCACGCCGCTTCTAGACCCCCTGTCCATACTGCCCCGGCAACGCCGGGGCAGTATTGGTTATTGAGTCGTGCTGTATTTTGCATACGGCTCCAATATGTCGTCCGCCCGCCTTGGGGTGCGGATAGACTTTATTTCCTGCCTGGGCAAGGCCACGCTTCCCGGTTACGAGTTGTTTTGTGACAAGGGCAGCGAAGCGGATGGCTCGGGCAAATTCACTATTGCCTCGCAGCATCTGCATCAGGTACCCGGCGTTATCTTCGAAATCTCCGATAGTGCGCTGGACCGTCTCGATTCCTTTGAAGGTCCCGGCTACCGTCGACTGCATGTGCGTCTGGACAGCGCGGAACACGGACCGTTGGAAGCGCTGACCTATATAGCCCTGGACGAAGTCCGCGATGCCGCCCTGCGCCCCTATGACTGGTATCTGGGCTTCGCCATCGCCGGCGCCGTTGAACACCACCTGCCAGTCACGCATATCCACCGCCTGGAAAACTGGCCCTGCTGGGTAGACCCGGACACCGAGCGCGACACCCGTAACCGTTCGCTGCTGGACAGACTGTGAGTTGCCGGCTTGGCATCAAGGTAACAGCCAAGGCCAGCCGCAACTGCCTGCAGGGCTGGATGGGAGATGTGTTGAAAATCACCGTCACCACCGCACCGGAAAAAGGCAAGGCCAACGATACTGTCATCAGACTGCTGGCCGGCAAGCTGGACATCCCCGCCTCCTCTATTGAGATCACAAGCGGACATACTCAGCCTCGCAAGGTATTGGAAATTACCGGCCTCACCGCACCGGAACTGCAAGAACGCCTTGCCGCAGTGTTAAAATAACGCCCACGTCACAGGTGTTTCATGGGCCTGGCTCATGAAATGAAACGGGAAGCCGGTGCGAGTCTTCTGATCTCAATCCCGGCACTGCCCCCGCAACGGTAGGCAAGCCTCCCTTTCCGGATACCACTGCATGTAAAAACATGCGGGAAGGTGGAAAGGGCGCCCCAGGCAGCTTGCGAGTCCGGAGACCGGCCTGCGACCGAACGAGGAAGCCGCGGCGGGCGGTCGACCGGTACATCTCCCTGATGTTGCTGACCACTTCCCGACCCTGGCCTCCATGCAATCTACCGCGCGGGTGGGCGCGGCTATCGGGAGGTCCCATGAAATACCCCAGCACCAGGACCGGGAATCGCATCCTGGCAACAACCCCTTTACTTATCGCCGCTGCCTTCACGGCAGGGTTATCCGCACAGGCACTGGCTGCCGACGATACCGCGGAAGACGCTTCGCTCGGCCCCATCGTAGTTACGGCGACACGCACGCCTGTGGCCGAAAAGAATATCGCCAGTGCAGTCACGATCATTGAACGCGAAGAAATAGAAAACAGCGGCAAGGCCCGTGTTGTCGAACTGCTGCGCAACGTGCCCGGCCTTACAGTCATTCAATCGGGCGGACCTGGACAGGTCAGCTCGATATTCATGCGCGGCACCGAATCCAATCATGTGCTGGTCCTGATTGATGGCGTAGAGATCAGCGACCCCAGCAACCCCACCGGCCAGGTTGATTTTTCCAATCTGCTGGTGGAGGACATCGAGCGCATCGAAATCGTGCGCGGCCCGCAAAGCACGCTCTATGGCTCGGACGCCATCGGCGGCGTCATCCAGATCATCACCCGCCGTGACGACAGTTCCAGCTACCGACTGGAAGTCGGCGACTTCGGCACGGTCAACACCGGCGCCGGGCTGCGCAAATCTTTCGGCCGGCATCGGCTCGGCCTTTCCGCCGGCGTGCTGGATACCGCCGGCACCTCGGCGGCCAACCCTGACCGCGGCAATCATGACGAGAAAGACGCTTACCGTAACGCCACGGCTGCGTTGCATTGGGCTTCTCGGGTAACAGACAGCCTGGAAATCAGCTTCGACACGCGCCTGCAAAGCGCCGAGGCAGAAATCGACGAGTTCTACGACATCTTCCCCGCGCCCTCGGAGTTCGTTGCCCACGACCCGGATTCCACCGGGGAAACCGATCAGAGCTTTTCCAGGCTGCAGGCCAACTGGATTTCGCCGGATGGCAGCTGGGCACAACAGGTTTCCTACTCGCGCAGCACGCATGAGCGGCGTAACGAAAATGGCCCGGCTGGCGCCCGCTCGACTCCTTCGGAAAGCGAATTCAACGGCAACAAGAGCAAGCTCGACTGGCAACAGACGCTCAACTGGCGAAACAACAGCCTGATCATGGGCGCCGAAGTCGAGGACGACCGCGCCCGTGGCAGCAACTTTGCCGAATCCATCCGCAACAGCGGTTTCTATCTGCAGGATCAGGCGCAATTCACTGATGCATTTTCCACTGCGATCGGCGTACGTCATGACAAGCATGACCTGTTCGGCGGCGAAACCACCTGGCGCATTGCCCCGCTGCTGCATATCGGCAACAGCGGCACCCGGCTGAAAGCCAGCTACGGCACCGGCTTCAAGGCGCCCAGCCTGTCGGAGCTGTTTGAAAGCAGCAGCTTCGTTCTGGCCAATCCGGATCTGCAGCCGGAAAAGAGCAAGGGCTGGGATATCGGTTTCGAACAGGCGTTCGGCATGGCCAGCCTGGAAGTGATCTACTTCAAGAACGATATCGAGGACCTGATCACTTTCGTGTTTGATCCCAACACCTTCCTGAGCAGCCCGCAGAATGTGCAGCAGGCCGAAACCGAAGGCTATGAGGCCGTCCTCGGCTTCAGCCCTCTGGCAACGCTGGATGTGCAACTGGCCTATACGCGTACCGAGACCGAAAACCTCGATACCGGTGAAAAACTCCTGCGCCGGCCGGAAAACGAGGTGGCACTGAACGTCAACTGGCGGGCATTGAGCAAACTGCGGCTGGGTTTGAATGCACGCCAGGTAGGCAAACGCGACGACTTCATCGGCTTTACCCGCGGCACGCTGGACAGTTACAAAGTGGTGGATCTCAATGCAGACTACAGTCTGACACCCAGCTGGACGCTGACCTTGCGTGTCGACAACGTGAATGATGAGGAATACGAAGAAACGGCCGGCTACGCCGCCCCCGGACGTGCGGGCTATGTGGGCGTTCGCTGGCTGTCCCGCTAAAAGCAGGTCCTGCCGGGTCCTGCCCGCCGGCCGGTGGCTGGCGGGCATGCTCATGCTCGCGTCACTGACCTGGCCAGCACTGGCGGCGCCGAGCAGGGTCATGTCGCTGAACCTGTGCGCCGACGTGCTGCTCCTGCATCTGGCCAGGCCGGAGCAGATTGCGTCCCTCACTTTCCTGGCCGCCACCTCACCATTGTCGCCGGTGCATGACCTGGCGGCCGGTCTGCCGATCAACCACGGCAGTGCCGAAGAGGTCATCGCGCTGCAACCGGATCTGGTCCTGGTGCACCGGTACAGCAATACGCACCTGGTGAATGCGCTGGAAGACCTTGGCTTCCGTCTCTGGGAAGTGGAATCGCCGGACAGCCTGGAAAGCGCAGCGGCGCAGATGGAAGCCCTGGCCCTGGTGCTGGGCAATCCTGAACGCGGCAAACAACTGGCCGGCCAGCTCAGGCAGCTTCCCGCCGGCAGCGAACCGGCCAGCAACACCAGCCCGGTGGTCGCTGTTTACGGCCCTAATGGCATGACGACCGGTGCAGGCAGCCTGCTGCACGACCTGATACAGCGAACAGGTCTGCGCAATTTCGCCAGCCAGCAACAGCTGCCCGCCACCGGCAGAATCCCGCTGGAAACCCTGCTCATGCACCCCCCCCGGGCGCTGGTGCTGAGCGGCGAGAAACAGCAACAGGGCAGTACCCTGGCTGAGCAGACCCTGCAACATCCGGCATTGCGGCAGATGGCCGGCACCCTGCCTACCGCGCATATACCCGGACGTTACTGGAGCTGTGGCGGACCCGAGATTCTGGAGGCCGGCCAGCGACTGCGCCAATTACGTACGCAACTCACGGCAGAGGGCGCTCCATGACCGCCCGCCACTGGCTGCTGAGCGGCCTGCTGTTCACCGTCGGCACCCTGTTCCTGCTGTCCCTGATGAGCGGGCGCGCGGAGCTGACCTGGTCTGTGCTGTTCGGTAACGGGCAGGCGAATGCCCAACTCATTCTCTGGGAGCTGCGCCTGCCCCGCAGCCTGCTGGCCGTTATCGTGGGTGCGGCCTTGGGCATGTCGGGCGCCGTGCTGCAGGGTTTCATGCGCAATCCCCTTGCCGATGCCGGACTCATAGGCGTATCAGCCGGAGCGGCACTGGGTGCGGTGCTGACGCTGTATTCCGGCCTGGCCGCCCTGTTCGCACTGGCGTTGCCTCTGGGCGGACTGTCCGGCGCGGCCCTGGCCGTGACCCTGGTATATCTGCTGGCCGGGCGCGACAGCAGTATTCTCACCCTGATTCTGGCGGGCGTGGCGATCAACAGTTTTGCCGCCGCCCTGACCTCGTTGGCGCTGAATATGGCGCCCAATCCCTATGCGGCGCTGGAAATCGTTTTCTGGCTGCTGGGCTCACTGGCCGAACGCAGCATGGAGCATGTCAGCCTGGCGGCGCCACTGATTCTGGCCGGCATGGCCATGCTGATGGCCACGGGGCGCGGCCTGGATGCCCTGAGTCTGGGTGAGGATACAGCCCGCAGCCTCGGCATCAGCATGCCCTTGCTGCGTCTGCTGGTGTTGGGCGGCACGGCGCTGAGCGTCGGAGCGGCAGTGGCGGTCACCGGCAGTGTCGGCTTCATCGGCCTGGTGGTGCCACATCTTTTACGGCCACTGATCGGTTACCGCCCGAGTCAGTTGCTGCTGCCCAGTGCGCTGGGCGGAGCAGCCCTGCTGTTGGCGGCAGATATCGCCATTCGACGCATGCCCACGGACGTGGAACTGAAACTGGGCGTGCTGACAGCCCTGATTGGCGCACCTTTCTTTCTCTACCTGCTTATCAGAACCCGCCGGCAGCATCCATGAATATTGGCATTCACAACCTGCACCTGCGGCTGGGCGACAGACCGGTACTGTCGGATATCGACCTGCAGCTGGATGCGGGTGAATTTGTCGGCCTGCTTGGCCCCAACGGCGCCGGCAAGAGTTCGCTGCTGCGCTGCATGGCAGGCCTGCTGCCTCCAGACAACGGCCATATCCACCTGGATGACCGGCCTTTAAACGCACTGCCGCGTATGCAGCGCGCACGGCAGATCGCTTACCTGGAGCAGGATGCCGATTGCCACTGGCCGATGATGGTTGAAGACGTGGTTGCCCTCGGGCGCCTGCCCTATCGGCTGGCCACACGCCGGAACTGGACTGAACTCGACCCGGTCTGCCGCCAGCATATCGATACTGCCCTTGAGGAATCCGACCTCGTGGCGCTGCGCCGGCGACGGGTCGATGGCCTGTCCGGCGGCGAACGCCGCCGCGTCATGCTGGCCCGCACACTGGCCACGGGCAGCCGGCTGTTGCTCGCGGATGAGCCGGCGGCTGGCCTGGATCCCGCGCATCAACTGCAACTCATGCAGCTGCTCGCCGCCAAGGCGGACGAGGGTATGACCGTAGTGGTGGTATTACATGATCTGGCGCTGGCCGCGCGTTACTGCCGGCGCATCGTGCTGCTGGCTGGCGGCCGCAAGGTAGCCGACGGCAGTCCCGGGGAAGTTTTAAACCCCGAACAGTTATCCCGCACCTACGGCATTCGGGCTTACGTCGGTGAGACCGAAGGTCTGCCCGTGATATTGCCCCTGGACCGCATCTGACAGCTGCGGCTAGTTGTTGCCACCAGCGGCGGATTCCGGTTCTTCGCTACCGGCCTGCAACCAGGAAGTCTCGGCTTCCACATCAGGAAAATGCACCGCACCCAGCCAGAAATCGCAGATGGTTTTGAAAACCTTGACCAGATCATCGAAACGCGATGGCTTGACCACATAAGCGTTGACGCCCAGATCGTAGGCCGTGTTGATATCCACGGGTGACGAAGAAGTTGTCAGCACGATAATCGGAATGCGCGCCAGCTGGATGTCGGTTTTAAGCACCCGCAGCACCTCGCGGCCATTGACTACCGGCATATTCAGGTCCAGAAGAATGATATCCGGACGCGGTGCAGCGCCAGGTTGATCATAAGGTTCCGTACCCCGAATGTAAGCCAGGGCTTGCACACCGTTTTCCACGAATCGCAGGTCAACATTGGGAGTAGATTCCTCGATGGCCTCTTTGGCCAACAGCCGATCATCCTCATCGTCTTCTACGTAAAGGATACAGTGGCGTTGGGCTGTCGCATCCATCAAGTTTCCTCCTGCCGAATCTGTCGGCAAATTCCTACACTGCTGTAGTAAATTTCCGATTAACTTACTGATTAATATGAAGAAAATTCACACAGAATACTTGCAGAATCATACCTATTGGCGTAAAAGTCAAGTCTGGGAAGTAAATTCAGGGCGGGATTGGCATTGAAGCAATACGTTGCCACATTCCTTTTTTGTGTGCTGTTCATGATGGGCATGGACAAAAGTGCCTGGCAAAGCAGCCACGAATTCCACGCCGTTCTGGAAACCGCCGCTACCCTACTGACTTTCTTTGTCGGCCTGCTCGCCCTGATCCGTTACTTTGCCCGTCGCGATCTCAAGATCCTGATGCTGGTCGCCGCTTTCTTTGGCTCTGCGGTACTCAATGCTTTTCATGTATTCGGCACCTCCGGCCAATTCAATCTTTACCTTGGCGGAAACTGGGAAAATCTCATCCCCTGGACCTGGATGGCGGAACGGATTTTCCTGGCCCTGTATCTGCTGGCTGCGGGCGATACGCTGTGGGCGCTGAGGAATCCGAAGCTGGAAGTGCATAACCTGGAATCCCGCTCGGTTATCGCCTCGATTGCACTGGGCGTTGCCTCACTGGCTTATTTCGTGCTGCTGCCCAGCCCGACCGTTTATATCGACGGACCGATCGGCCGGCCTCAGGAAGTTTTTCCGGCGCTGTTCTTCCTGCTGGCTTTCCTGGCCTTTTATCGCCTCGGCGACTGGCGCGAAGAGGGGTTTGATCTGTGGCTGATGCACAGCCTGGTGCTGGCCTTCATGGGCCAGATCTGCATGAGTCTGGCGAGCGAGAATTTCGATCCCTATTTCGATGCCGCACATGCGCTCAAGATCCTCAGTTATGCCTTCGTTCTGTACGGGCTCTCACGCGGCATCTACCTGCTGTATGGCGAAGCCGCGCATACCCGGGGCCGGCTGACTGAACGGGAAATGCTACTGGCCGAGGCGCAGGAAATCGCCCATGTCGGCAACTGGGAATGGGATGTGGTCAAAGGCGAGATTCTCTGGTCACAAGAGCTTTACCGTATCTTCGGCGTCGATCCCGAAAATTTCGAGGTCGACTTCGACAGTTACCTGAATCTCGTGCATCCCGATGACCGACCGCTGGTAGAGGAAAAAATCCGCCTCTGTTACGGCGAGGGCGAGCCGTATCACCTGACACATAGAATACAGTCGCGGACCGGTGAAATACGCTGGCTGCAATGCAGGGGCAAGGCCCTGTTTGATGAGGACCAGCACATCGTTCGCCTATTGGGCACCGCCCAGGATGTTACCGAAAATCATCTTAACGAAGAGCGATTCCGCAACCTGCTGGAAGCCGCGCCGGACGGTATGGTTATCACCGACGAAACCGGCGCTATCATCCTGGTCAATGCCCAGTCGGAAAAACTGTTCGGTTACAGTCGTGAGGAATTGCTGGGCAAGCCGGTGGAGACCCTGATGCCGGAACGCTACCGCGGGCATCATGTGGCCAATCGGCAGGGCTTCTTCCATTCTCCCGTCACCCGACCCATGGGTATGGGTCTGGAACTGTTTGGCCAGCGCAAGAACGGGGACGAATTCCCCATTGAAATCAGCCTCAGTCCCTTTGACACTCCCAAGGGCAAGATGGTGATTGCGGCGGTGCGTGATGTCACCGAAAGCCGTACCGCGCAACAGGCCCTGGCGCGCTATGCCCGCGAGCTGGAACGCAGCAACGCAGAGCTGGAACGCTTTGCCTATGTCGCCTCGCATGACATGAAAGAGCCCCTGCGCAAGATTCAGGCATTTGGCGACCGTCTCGAGGACCGCTATGCGGAAAAACTGGGCGAGACCGGCAGTGACTATGTACACCGCATGCAGGATGCGGCCCAGCGCATGTCCATGCTGATCGAAGACATGCTGACCTACTCACGCATAGAAATCCGCAGCGGCGCCTGGGAAGAGGTCGACATGCAAAGCCTGCTGGACAACAGCCTGCAAAATCTCGACCTCGTGATTCAGGAAAACAGGGCCGAAGTCATTGCCGACAAACTCCCCTGTGTCGAAGGCCATCGCTGGCAACTGGAAATGCTGTTACAGAATCTGCTCAGCAATTCCCTGAAATACCGCAAACCGGAGCGCTCACCCGAGATTCGCATCAGTGTGAAAGAACAGACGCCCAAGGCCGGCTGGGTGGAAATCCGGCTTGCCGACAACGGCATCGGCTTCAGCAGCGAATTTTCTGAAAAGATTTTCCAGCCCTTTGAGCGCCTGCACACCCATAAGGAATATCCGGGCACGGGTATCGGCCTGTCGATTTGCCGCAAGATTGTGGAGCACCATCATGGCCGCATACGCGCGCTGGGCGAACCGGGCGCTGGCGCCACCTTTATTATCGAATTGCCGTTGAGCCAGGCCAGCGTTGGCAAGCACAGCGCGGTGGAGAGAGACGGCAGAGAACCCGGTCGCGCCTGAAAAAGCTAGCGCCCGCTGTGCCAGGGCTGCTCGGTAACCGAATCGCGCAGGTTCTGAAAACGCGCCATCACAAATAGAAGATCGCTGAGCCGGTTCAGATAGGCCTGCGCTTCCGGCCGCACTGTTTCCACTTCCGCCAGCTTCTGCAGACCCCGTTCCGCCCGCCGGCACACAGTACGCGCCAGATGCAGGCGCGCGCCCGCCTCACCCCCTCCAGGCAGTATGAACTGCGTCAGGCGCGGCAACTCCGCCTCCAGCTCGTCGATGCGGCCCTCAAGCACAGTGACCTGATCAGCCTGTACCTGCGGAATCGGCATGTTGATCGCCTCGGGATTGGGCACGGCCACTTCCGAACCCAGAACGAACAGTTCGTTCTGTATATCCAGCAACCAGCCGGGCAGCGGATCGGCGGGCCGGGCCGCGGCCACATAGCCCACCACGGAATTCAGTTCATCAATGTCGCCGTAGGCGTCAAGCCGGGGATGCCCCTTGGGGACACGGCCCACACTGAGCAACTGCGTATGACCGGTATCGCCCTTGCGGGTGTAGACCTTCATCAGGCTGTCCTTCTGTCAGCGCGGCACAGGCAGCATGAAGCGCCGGCCGCGGTAGGTCATCACCGCCCCTTCCGGACGAATATCTTCCAGTACCGGGCCTTCCTGCAAAGCATCGCCCGCACGGTAACGACGGCCGTTGACGATGACAAAACCACGCCCCGGCGTCGAGCTGTATACATGCGCGTTCATCGCCAGTTCACCGATGTCGTTACGAATATCCGGTGGCAGTCCCAGATAGGACACCAGATTTTCCGGCTCCGGTTCTGCTTGCGGCTCCGGCATGACATCCGGTGTCAGTGTTGGCGGCGCTTCCTCCTGCGCCGCAACCGGCTCCAGTCCTTCCAACTCCGCCGCCAGTTCCGCCGGTGATGGCAGACTCAGGGGCGCCGGTTCGGGGGAAGTCGTCACAGTCTCAGGTTCCGGGCGCGGGGGCGCCGCTTGAACCGGAGCCGCCGTGCCTTGCACGGGCTTGGATGCGGGTTTGGCGGGTTCCGCAACCGGTTGCGGTTCTGGCTCGGGCGGAGCGGCCGGTTTAGACGTCTGTGGCGCGGGTTTGACACCACCGGCCTGCAGCGGCATTTCCACTTCAACCGGACCCTGCGGGGTCTTCACCTGTACGGAGCGACGCGCAGGTTTCGGCGGAGCGGCAGCTGCCTGCTGTTCAACCACCGGGGCGGCTGCAGGCGGCGGCGCCTCGGCCTGCCGGGTTTCTATGGCGGCAGGCGCCGGAGGGGGCGCAGCCGTCACGGCTGATTCTGTCTGACGATCGGCTGCCAGATACTGGGAAAGCTGCATGGCGCCGAGCACGCCCACACACACTCCCAATGCGGCTACCAACAGCCAGATGCCGGGCACTTTTCGCGAGCGGGATTCCGATAACGCGCTGAAGTCCAATTTCGGCGTGTCACCGACACTACGATCGTTCTCGGCCTTGCGCAGTGCGTCGAGTATGTAAGACATCAGCCCGCCCCTGCGATCTGGCGCGACAGCGCCGGTGTCCCGGGTGCCGGGGCCAGTTGGTTCAGACGGATCAGCGTTTGCTCACCCACGGCGCCATCCGGCGCCAGACCGTTGGCCGCCTGGAAACGGCGTACACGCTCACGCAGCACATCTGTATAGGTAAAAGGCAGACTGGCTGCCGTCCTGGTGCCTTCGTACATGTCCAGTCTTTGCTGCAACCAGCGGATTTGAGTCTGCGGGGATTGCGGGCCAATGTAGCGGCTGCCAAAGGGCGGCTGCCAGAGCAGCAGATATTCGCCGGTCCAGCGCTCCCCCAGTTCAGCCAGGGAAAAACGCTGCTGCCCCAGCGGGGTATCCACCACGGCATCGTTCTGCTCAATGGCCGTCAGCACTGCCTGACCCAGGCGCGCATCGTCATGACTCAGGGTCAGCACTGCGGGCAAGTCGTATTCGCGCAGCATCTGCCAGTCGCCCTGGCCGCTCATGCACAGCAAGCCGAGATTTTCAGCCTGACTGCAGCCGGTGGCCGTGTCCTCGGGATCTATCGCCTGCCCCCATTGAGCCAGCAGAAGACTGACGGGTTGATTACTGCCTTCATCGTAGAGCTGCAGCGCCGCGGGCGCTTCGGCCTCGGGTTCCGCCGGCGGCGGAGTTTCGATGCCGGCCACAGCGGGCGGCTGAGCCTCTACCGGAGTTACCGGTTTGAGTTCCGGCAAAAACGGACGCCACAGATACAGGGCGGCGCCAGCCGCCACTGAACCCACTACCGCCAGACCCCACAGCCAGGCACGCAGATCACCCGTAGGTGCGCGTACGCTGGTTCCTTCCAGCACCTCGCGGGCAGCCTGCCGCAGGATGTGCCGGTCCACCTGGTTTTTGCTCTGGCTGTAGGCCCCCATCAGGGCGCGGTCGCAAATGACATTGATCAGGCGCGGCACGCCCCGGCTGAGGCGCTGCAGTTCCACCAGCGCGCTGGGCGTGAATATGCCCGGATAACCGCCTACCACCTTGAGTCGATGTTCTACATAGGCGCGCGTTTGCTCGCGGCTCAGGCTACCCAGGTGATAACGGGCCGTGATGCGCTGCGCCAGCTGACGCAGATCCTCACGCGCCAGCATGTCGCGCAGCTCGGGCTGACCCACCAGCATGATGCGCAGCAGCTTGGCGCGATTGGTTTCCAGATTGGTGAGCAACCGAATCTGTTCCAGCACGTCGCGGCTCAGGTTCTGGGCCTCGTCGATAATCAGCACTGTGCGCCGGCCTTCGGCATGGGTGCGCAACAGATGCGCATTGAGTGCATCAATCAGCGGCTTGAGCGTTTCACTGTCGCGCGGATAGTCCACTTGCAGCTCGTCGCAAACCGAGGCCAGGAATTCATGCACGGTGAGCCGTGGATTGAGTGTAAGCGCCACGTCCACATCCGGCATCTGCTGTTCCAGCAGGGTACGGATCAAAGTGGTCTTGCCGGTGCCCACCTCACCCGTAAGCTGCACAAAACCACCATCCTCGTTGGTGCCGTACAGCAGGTGACCGAGCGCCTCCTGGTGAAAGGGGCTCATATAGACAAATCGGGGGTCGGGGGCAATCGAGAACGGATTGTCCTTGAACCCGAAGTGCTCAGCGTACATTCAATCTTCCAATATCAGAGGAGGCTCATTATACGTAGCAGCCACTTTTTGCGGCCAATATCTATAGAATAGGCTTCACATTGCTGTATTTTTTGCCAGAAGCTTATAGAACGAGGCCAATCTAGCAGGCCTCACATTCAAATCCTAGGCATACCAAGGGGTAGTAAGTGGAATATATCGGTCTCGACATCGGCTTTGGTTTTACCAAGGTCACCAACGGCAACGAATCCAAGGTATTCAAGTCCGTGGTGGGCGAAGCCAATGAAATCCAGTTTCAGGACAGCCTGATCAAGGCCGTCGGCGGTGACGGTCCTGTCCTGCATGCCGAAATCGAGGGCAGCACCTATTTCCTTGGCGAACTGGCCGAACGCCAGTCTGCAGTGCGTTCCTTCACGCTGGACCAGAACCAGCTGATGTCCCGCTATGCCAAGACCCTAGCCCTGACCGCCCTGGCCAACATCGTGGAGGACGGCAACGCCATCCGCGTGGTCACAGGGCTGCCCATCAACGCCTATCGGCGGCACAAGGATGACCTCGCCCAATTGCTGATGGGCAAGCACTGCGTACGCCTGACCAACGTCGTGGGTGAAGAACGCGAAGTCAATTTCACCATCGACCGGGTACGCGTCATTCCCCAACCCTTCGGTTCGGTGTTCAACCTCATGCTCAACGACCTGGGCAAGGTCACCGACCGGCGTTTCCTGGAAGAGAAGGTCGGCATCATTGATGTCGGTTTCCGCACAGCCGATTACACCATCTGCGACCGCACGCAGTATTCCGAGCGCGGCAGCCGTACTTCGGACGCAGGCATTTCGCAGGCCTTCAAGATCATTGCCGGCGCCCTGCAGGAAAAGAGCGGGGTCAATGTGGAACTCTACCGTCTGTATGAAGCAGTCGAGCGCGGCTCTATCAAGATTCGCGGCAAGAACTTCGGTCTCAAACGCATCACCGAACAGGCCATGACCCAGCTGGCCGGCCAGATCGCCTCCGACGTCAACGGACTGTGGGCCGATGACTGGGACATTGACCACGTGGTGATCACCGGCGGCGGCGGCGGCGCGCTGAAAACCTTCCTCGAACCCCTGATTGAAGGGGAGATGCTGGCCATCGAATCCAGCACGGACATGCGGCTTAATAACGTTTTCGGTTACCGCAAGTATGCCGCCCATCTCTGGGACCGTGCCGGCCAGCCACAGGCCGCGCCCGAAGCCGGCGCCGAGGAAGCCACCGGCTGATAACCCGGCTGCAACCGGCATTGATTCAGTCGCCGTTCAGCATCGCTGATTGATACTGCTGCTGTACAACCAGGAGCAGACCATGCCACACACATTCACTTTATTGCGCTGGCCGCTGGCGGCCGTTGTTGCTGTTTCTTCCGGTCTGGCCCTCGCCGACCATGAAGGGGGTTATGGCGGGCCGGAATATGCGCGGGTTACCCACGTAGAGCCCCTCGTGCGGCAGGTGCGTGTTACCACACCGCAACGTGAATGCTGGGATGAGCCAGTGCGCCATGTCGAACACCACAACGACCACACCACCGGCCGCACGATTCTGGGCGGTATTATCGGCGCCGCCATCGGTAACCAGATCGGGCGCGGACGCGGCAATGATGCCGCCACCATCGCCGGCGGCCTTGCCGGCGCGGCCATTGGCGCCAACAGCGCCAGACGTGATCGCTACAGCGAAGAGTACGTCAGCTATGAGGAACGTTGCCGCACGGTGTACTCGGAGCATATTGAAGAGCGCATCGATGGCTATGAAGTTACCTACCGCTATGGCGGCCGCAGCTACACCACGCTAACCGATGAACATCCCGGCAAGCGCATTCCGGTTGATGTGCGTGTGCGCCCGGTCTCGCATTACTAGCGGCTGACGACAGCCACTCGGATCGTCTAGTATTCTGGTTACCATGTTGCGCCGTCTACTTATCACGCTGATTCTCGCCGCAGGTTGCAGCACCCTGACGGCCCTGCCCGTCATGGCCGCGCCGCCTGTACAGGGTATGCAACTGATGCAGACCCGGGACCAGTCAGACAACCGCGGCGCGCGCCTGATCAGCGCCAAGCAGGCGGCCAAACGCGCCCAGCAGCAATACGGCGGACGCGTGCTGTCCGTAAGCCTGCGAGATAACTCCGGCGACCCCTTCTACGCCGTCAAGCTGATCAAGAACGGCCAGGTGAAAATCATTTATATCCCGGCCAGCAACTAGGACCGAAACGTGCGTGTATTGATTGTCGAAGACCACGACCAGTTGCGTGAGCAAATCGCAAAACGGCTGGGTGACGAGGGCTTTGCCGTGGACCAGGCGCCGGACGGCGAAGAAGGGCTGTATGCGGCGACTGAATACCCCCTGGACCTGGCCATCATTGACCTGGGCCTGCCAGGGCTGTCCGGCATGGATCTGATTCGCAAGCTGCGCGAAAACGGCCGCGATTATCCGGTACTGATTCTCACCGCACGCGACCGCTGGCAAGACAAGGTGGAAGGCCTTGAAGCCGGCGCCGATGATTACCTGACCAAACCCTTTCATACCGAGGAATTGCTGGCGCGCATGCGCGCCCTGCTGCGCCGCAAGGGCGGCTGGAGCCAGTCACTGCTGGCCTGCGGCCCGGTTGAAATGGATACCGGCCGCCAGCATGTCACCGTAGGTGGTGAGGCGATCAAGCTCACCGCCTATGAGTACCGCCTGCTGGAATGCCTGATGCTGCATGCGGGCGAAGTCATGTCCAAGACCGTGCTGACCGAGCATATCTATGCCGAGGACGAGGATCGCGACAGCAACGTGATCGAGGTCTTCGTGCGCCGTCTGCGCAACAAACTCGACCCGGATGGCGCGCTGGATCCGATTGAAACATTACGTGGTCAGGGCTATCGCCTGCGGCTGGAACGACGCGCGGCAGAAGCCGGCACCGCCGAGGAACATCACGGGTGAATTCGCTTCGCGGCCGCCTGCTGGTTGCGGCCGGCGTGGCGCTGCTGCTGTTTGTACTGATCACGGCACTGGCGCTGGAGCGCGCCGACCATGTGCGCGCCGAACAGGCCGTGCGGGACCGCCTGCAGGGACTGGTGTATGGCGTACTCAGCATCATTGAAGTCAGTCCCGGCGGCGACATCGATATCATCGAGGGCAACCTGCCCGACCCCCGTTTTGCCCAGTTCGAAAGCGGCCTGGGCGCCATGCTGGCCGAAACCGACGGCAACATCCTGTGGCGCACAACCTCACTGCTGCGCGACCCGCCCGTACCCGTTGCCCTGCCGGTAGGCGCCTGGCGTTTGAATTCACCTACGCCGGACTACCCTTATTTCAGCCTGTCGCTGGGTGTCAGCTGGGGACTGGAGAAAGGCGAACGCCGTTTTACAGTCATAGTGGTGGAGGACTCCGCCACCTTCCTGGCGCAGCGCAGCCGCTTCCGGCGCAGCCTGTGGCTCTGGCTCGGTACGGCGGCCGTTTTGCTGCTTGGCATTCTGCTGGTGATTCTCTATTGGGGGCTCGGGCCGGTACGGCGCCTTACGGCCGAAGTCAGAATGCTGCAATCCGGCCGTCAGGATCACATCATTGGCCACTATCCCGACGAGCTTACGCCGCTGGGTAATGCCCTGAATTCGCTGATCGGCAACGAGCGCCTGCGCCAGTCCCGCTACCGCCTCGCGCTGGACGACCTCGCCCACAGCCTGAAAACTCCGCTGGCAGCGCTACGGGCTGAAGTCGGCGAGCAGCCGGCCTGCAACGCACCCATTCAGCAAATGCAGCAGCAGATCGACTACCACCTTAAACGGGCCCTGGCAGGCGGTGGCAAAACCTTCGGTCAGAGCACCACCCTGCGGCCGCTGGTCGATCAGACGCTGGCGGCCCTGGGCAAGGTCTATGCCGACAAACAGATTACTTTCAGCGTTAATATTCCCGACGACCTGCAACTGGCGATAGAACGCGGGGACCTTTTGGAAATCATGGGCAACCTGCTCGATAACGCCTGTAAATGGTGCAAGCGTTCGGTCTCGGTCACCGCCACGCTGACACAGAACAGCATTGGCATTCTTGTCGAAGACGATGGCCCGGGTTTTCCCGCTGATGCCATAAAGCTGTTGGACCGCGGCATTCGCGCCGACACCCGCAAGGAAGGCCAGGGCATTGGCCTGGCGCTGGTCGCGGACATCGTCAGCTCCCTGGGTGGAGAAATCGTTCTCGACGCCTCGCGCAAACTGGGCGGCGCTGCAGTCAGGCTGGTCCTGCACTGACAGGGCCAAAACTGGCCTCCTGGCAAAAAAAGTGGCACAGTAGTCAGGTTTTGAGGTTCAGGTTCCCGAATTAATAGACCGATCGTTCAAGTCGGAGGAGTTGACGATGAGCGCAGTTGCCCAATCTGCAATACAGCCCGAAGCACAACAGGCTGCCCCGGAGCAGAATTCCCTGGATGCCATGCACGCTGACATGCAGCGTGTTTTTGACAAACAGAAAGCCTATGCGCTGACCCTGCGCAACTCCACTCCTGCCGAGCGCATCGCCAAGCTCAAGAAACTGCGGGACACCGTGGTGGCCCGCAGTGACGAAATCTACAAGGCCTGTTACGCCGATTTCCGCAAGCCGGAAACGGAAGTGGATCTGGCCGAAATCTTCTCGGTTGTGGCGGAAGCCAATCACGCCATAAAGCATCTGAAGAAGTGGATGAAGCCGGTGCGCGTCATGCCGACCAAGGCTACCTTCGGCACGCGCAGTTACATCAAGTACGAGCCCATGGGCGTAAACCTCATCATTGCGCCCTGGAACTACCCGATCAATCTCACGATCTGCCCGCTGATCTCCGCCATTGCAGCCGGCAACACCGCCATTCTCAAACCTTCGGAAATGACGCCGAACACCACGGCCTTCCTGCGCAAGCTGGTAGCCGACCTGTATGACGAACAGGAAGTCGCCCTGTTTGAAGGCGATGCCGCGGTTTCCCAGGCCCTGCTGGAAATGCCCTTTGATCACATCTTCTTCACCGGCTCCCCCGCGGTTGGCAAGATCGTGATGAGCGCGGCGGCCAAGCATCTGACCAAGGTAACCCTGGAACTGGGCGGCAAGAGCCCGGTCATCGTCGACAAGACTGCCAACGTCAAGAATGCCGCCAAGAGCATGGCCTTTACCAAGTTTTCCAATAATGGCCAGACCTGTATTGCTCCTGACTATGTCTATGTGCATGAAGACGTGAAGGACGAGTTTGTTCGCGAACTGAAAAACACCATCACCGGTTCCTACGGCGACACCCTGGATGCCCAACTGGCCACCCCGGACTACGCCCGCATCGTTAACGAGCGCCATCATGGCCGCGTAAAGGCCCTGCTGGACGACGCCGTTCAGCGTGGCGCCAGGGTTGAAGCCGGCGGTGACGTTAAAGGCGACGGTGAAAACTTCATCTCGCCCACGGTACTGACCAACGTCGACAAGGCCGGCCGCATTATGGAAGAGGAAATCTTCGGCCCACTGCTGCCGATCCTCACCTACAGCGATGTGAACGAAGCTATCGACCACATCAATGCCAATCAGAAGCCGCTGGCACTATACGTTTACACCAAGGATCAGAAGTTCGCCCAGAACGTGCTGCAGAACACTACCTCCGGCGATGCCTGCATCAACACCGGCCTGGTGCAGTACCTGCACGGCAATCTGCCCTTTGGCGGTGTCAACAACAGCGGTATCGGCAAGGCACATGGTATCTACGGCTTCCGCACCTTCTCGCACGAGCGCTCCGTAGTGCGCGACATTTTCGCCTCCACGTTGCTGATGGCCCCACCCTACAACGCCTTTGTTAAATGGCTGGTGAAATTCGCCGTCAAGCACATGACCTGACAGGCAGTGCCGTATTAAAAAGGCCCTCCATCGAGGGCCTTTTTTTATGCCTGCCGCAAGCCGCCTGACTAGGCGGCGGTATCTTGTCGGGGCTCGGGGTAACCGCCGGTCAGCTGCAAAATACTCTGCAACACATCCGGGTCCACCAGATCCAGCGCCTGCTCGGCAATCTGCTTGAGACGCACATCGATCTTCAGCAGCTCTCCCTCCTCGCCATGACCGGCTTCAGTCAGCAGACCCAGAGCCTTGAAGGTACTGATATAACTGCGGAACAGCGCCGGATCAAAGAATTCGGGTGAATTGGCGCCACTGAGGATGGTGATGCGCTCGGCCAGCAGGCTGCACTGGTCTTCGAGCAACTTGCGCTCCACCGGCGTGGCGGGCGGGTTGTTGGCCAGCAGCACGGTGGTCATACACAGGCGTTCAAGCGATTCCCGCATGACCCGGCCAAGGCCAATCAGGGCTGCGAACTCACGGCTGGCCACCGGCGGCCGGCGCAGGGCCTTGCCCGCCCGTACACGCTGCAATAACCCGTTATCCACCAGGGCATTCACCGCACGCTGCAGTTCGCCTTCCAGTTGCTGCGGCTCGAAACGCAGGGAAAGCTCCTCCTGCAGAAACGGGTAAATCTGCCGGCAGGTCTTGATGACCGCTGCTTCGGTTACTTCGTCGTGATTCTTGAACTGCCGCGCTACCAGCGACGGCAGCGCCAGCAGATGTTGCACCGTGTTGCGTGAATAGGTCAGCAGCACGGCCTCGCGCCCTTCCACGGACAACACATCACCCCAGGCATGCGGCGTGCGCTTCAGGCGGCCGACCCGCTCAGCCAGCTCCAGAATGACATGCGGATCTTCCTGGGGAATACGCACATCTTCGCTGTAGGGCGCCGCCTTGAGAATACGGATCAGACGCCGTATCTGCTCCAGTAATTCATCTTCGGCCAGTGCTTTCTGTGGTGTGGCGAGCAATATCGAGGCCACCAGTCCGGTGGGATTGAGCACTGCCGTGCGGTTGATCCGGTACATGACCTCTTCGGCCAGTTGCTTGACCACAGACGGCAGCCAGTCCGGTTGGGCATCTCCACTGACGGAAATGGCAGTGTCGCGCCAGCCTGGCACCTTCTCGTCGATAAAACTGCCGAGGTCGAGAGGCACGCCAAAAGAGACATAAATGCCACCGGTTTTTTCCCGCATGGCGCGACGGGCGCCCCGCAGCATGCCCAGTGTGGACTCGGATTTCTTGGCCTTGCCGCCCAGTTCCTTGTAGTAGGTGGACACCTCCACAACCTTGTCATAGCCAATGAAGATCGGAGCCAGCAGCACCGGCTGCCCGGGATTGGACAGATAACTCTTCACCACCATGCTCAACATACCGGTCTTGGGCTTGAGCAAGCGCCCGGTGCGACTGCGTCCGCCTTCCGGGTAGAACTCCAGCGAATAACCCCGGGTGAGCAGCACATCGATATAAGCACGAAAAACCGCAGTGTATAAACGGTTGCCGCCAAAGCTGCGCCGCAGGTAGAAAGCGCCGGCCTTGCGCAACAGAATGCCTACCGGCCAGAAATTCATATTGATGCCGGCGGCGATATGCGGCGGCGCCATGCCGTTGAGATAGACCGATTCGGTCATGATCAGATAATCGAGATGGCTGCGATGCGAGGGCGTGAGAATCACCGCCTTGTCATGCGACAGCTCGCGCATGCGGTCGAAATGATAAACCCGCACTTCATTGAAAACCCGGCGACGTATCCAGGCCACCACCTGTTCCATGAAGCGGATCACCGAGACAGAAAAATCGGCGGCAATCTCATCGGCGTAACTGCGTGCTTCCGCGATCATGGCATTACGCGATTCACCCTCTTCGTTGCAACGCTGGGCAATCGCTTCCTGGACGCCAGGCATAGCTATCAGAGAATCGATCAGGCGGTTGCGTCGATACAGGCTGGGCCCAAGCACCGCATCCCGCTGACGGCGGAAATGCACCCGCAGCACCCGGCTCAGTTTCTGCGTGGCGGGATGCGCCTCGGTTTCCTTGCCGACGAAGTCACTGACCGAGATTGGCTGCCCGTAATGCACGAAGGTATTACGTCCGTTGGCCAGCACGATAAAGAACTTGCGCAGCGACCCGGCCAGCGGACTGTCCGAGAAAATGATCTTGAAAAGTGAGGTTTCCTTGCCCGGATCACGGCCCCAGAACACGGATACCGGCACGACCTGCACATCGTATTTCTCGCGTTCGATGGCCCGCCCCACCATACGCTCCATGTCGCTCACCACGCCCGCACGCTTGCCGGGCAGAAACATGGCCGTGGCGCGCTTGCGCCGTGGTAGCCGCCGCTCCGAGTACTGCGGGCGCGGCAGCTTTACGCGACGGCAGGCATTCTCCAGCACTACATAATCGGCCAGACTATGACTGCCGAGCACGTAACAGACCGGACGGTCCGGGTCGATATTCAGCACACTGCCGACATCCTGCGGAGACACCCGTGGCTTGATCCACCACAGAAGACTCCGGCGCAGCCGCAGGCCGACAAACACCCACAAGCGTCGCCAAATCTCCAGCACTACCTCCATGATCCCCCCTTGTGATGTCAGGAGTTTGCCTGGCCCCGGGCAAACAGCCATCGGCCCAACCAGCGAATTCCGCGCCCCAGAGCGCGGGCACTGCGATCAAACCAGCTGCTGTGCGCCACTTGCGCGCGTTCATCCTCGGTCAGCATATCGGGCGCTACCCGCAGCTTGAGCTTGGCGCTGGCCTTGCTGTCGGCCCGGCAAATCTGGTTGAAGACCCAGTTCCAGAGAAAATTCCAGGCCGGTGCGCGTCCCACATGTGAGACGAAATCCACCAGATAGGGCGCACCCTGTCTATCGAACAGTATGTTGCTGGAGCGCCGCAGATCGCCATGCGCCACGCCACGTTCGTGCATGGCGTCAACCAGTTCCTCCAGACGTCTGAAATCGGGTTCCGGCCAGTTTTCACGCTGCTTGCGCGCCAGGCGGGCGGCCGGCACATATTCCAGCAGAAAGGCGCGCCGGCCCACCGGGGCGATCAAACGGGGAATGCCTTGCAATCCATCCAGTCGGCGCAGCGCCTTGACCTCGCGATGCACCAGCAGGGGCGCAATCAAGCGCGCATACCAGCCCACACAGACATTGTAGTCCTTGAGCACAGCTCTCTGCCCGTCCTTCTCCAGCAGACTGACAGCCGGCCGCGTGCCGCCGGCCTGCGCGAAAAGCCGGCCGCTACAGGCGAGCAGCTCGGAGTATTCAAGTTGCGAAAAATCAGGCATGCGTACTGGCAATAAGAGTGATTGCGCCATTGTACTAGGGCCGCTGCCGCCCCGCTGCCAGGCTAGAACTCGTCGTCAAATTCGTCTTCGAACTCATCCGCCGCCGAACTGCTCTCCACCCCCACCATTTTTTTCCTGCGCTGCAGATAACTGGCGCGCAGGAAGGCATAAGAGTCGAACGCCTGCTGCAGCTGACGTACAGCAGCGTCCAGGTTGGCGCGCAGATTGATGATGTCCGCAGCAGTCAGCACAAAGGCCGGCCCGTCGTCCAGATAGAAAGTCGGGTTCAGGGGGATATCGACAATAAAGCCGATGCCATCGCGCAGGGTGCTGGCGCCATAGACAGGCAATACCAGATAAATACCCTCGCCCAATCCCCACACACCCAGGGTCTGGCCAAAATCCTCCTGATGACCGGGGATACCCACATCGCTGGCCACGTCAAACAGGCCCACGACACCGACCGTGGTATTGAGCACAAAACGCGCAAAGTCCTGGGCACCCGCCTCGGGCTCTCCCTGCAGCACGTTGTTCACCATGCTGCGTGGTGTATGCAGGTTGTCGAAGAAATTGGTTACCGAGCGACGTACCGGTGCCGGCGTAACCTTGACGTAGCCACGTGACACAGGACCCAGCACATAACGATCCAGCCCCATGTTGAAGGCAAACACCTTGCGATTGAGAGGCTCGAGCGGGTCGTTCGGTTCCTCCAGCCGCTGGTGAGCGCAGCCGGTCACAAGCGCCACCGTGCCAAGCAGCAAAATTAACAAGCCTCGTGTTGCCAATGGCATTGGCTATTCTCCATTCTTGTCTTCCCGTTCCGGCAGGGCCTGCCGAAAGGGTGCAGCATAACTTGCGCACAAACGAACCGTCAGTTTTACTGCATAATGGTCCGCCACGTCCATCCAGCCACGAGTGTATGCCGGCCTCCGACCCACAGAAAATCAGCAGAATCCCGGTTGACCTGATCCGCCCGGGCGCTTACCAGGCTCGACGCAAATTCGACCCGGACGCACTCGCTGAGCTGGCGGCTTCCATTGGCGAATCCGGCATAGTGCAGCCTGTGGTGGTGCGCTCAGATGGCAATGGCTACGAACTGCTGGCGGGCGAACGCCGCTGGCGCGCCGCCCAGCTGGCTGGACTGCATGAAATACCGGCGATTCAGCGCGACGATCTGGATGACCGCGAAGCCCACGTGCTCGGGCTGATTGAAAACCTGCAGCGCGAATCCCTCTCCCCCATGGAAACCGCCCGCGGCCTGTTGCAACTGGCCGACCTGTTCACGCTCACCCACGAAGCCGCCGGGCAGCGCATTGGCAAGTCACGCGCCTATGTCAGCAACTTTCTGCGACTGCTCAAACTCGACAACCGGGTGCAGGCGCTGATTGACGAAGGCCTGTTGAGCATGGGACATGCGCGCGTCCTCGCCGGACTGCCCAATGATCAACAGATGCCCCTGGCACGGGAATGCCTGAATAAAAGCTGGTCTGTCCGCAGCTTGGAGGCTGCCGGCCGCCGCCTGCAGCAAGCCGGCAAGCCCGAACATACTGACACGCGCCGCAACGGCGCGCGGCGTGACCTCGAAGACCTGCAGAAGCTGCTCAGCGAACATATGGGCAACAAGGTGCAGGTGGACTGCGATGACCGCGGCCGAGGCGAGGTGCGCATACGTTTTCACAGCCTGGATGAATTCGAGGGCCTGCTGGATCTCTGGGGCGTCAAGTTCAATCACTGATGCCCGGCATGCGAAGAAATCCACAGAAGCTCTGTATAAGCTTGTGGATAACTCTTGTATATGACGCTCACATGACGGTTTTGTTGCGCCCCGGCCCGCATTGATCGTTTTTTAACCACCCCCTTCCCAACAGCCCCCGGAGGTTAGCTATACTGCGGGGCCGTTAATTGATCACGAATAGAGGAATCAGGGATGGAGGAAACCCTCAAGCAGGTCGGCCTGTCAGACATCGGCCGCGGCACCCTGCGCGCCATCCGCGACCTGCCCGGGGTCAATCGAGGCCTGCTGGGTCTGGCCACGTTGCGCCCCACCAGCAAGCAGTCCATTGGCAAGGTGCTGGAAAAATGGGCGCGCAAGGCCCCCGGCCGGATTGCCCTGCGCTATGAAGACCAGGCCTGGTCCTACGCCTCCCTGAATGCATGGGCCAACCGCATCGCCGCCGAATTCCGGCAGGCGGGTGTTCGCCAGGGAGACTGTGTGGCTCTGCTCATGGAGAACCGGCCCGAACTGCTCGCCTGCGTAGCCGCCACTGTCAAACTGGGCGCTATTGCGGGCATGCTGAATCACAACCAGCGGGGTGATGTCCTTAACCACAGCATCGGCCTGGTCAAACCCAGGTTGCTGGTAGTCAGCGCCGAATGCCGCGAAGCCATCGAGAGTACCGATTACACACCCGCTGAACAGCCGGGCATCGGCTTTTACTGGAATGCCACCGCTGATCACATACCGGCCCCCGGGGGCTATCGCGATCTGGACAAGGCCAGCATCAAGCACAGCAGCGCCAACGCCCCGGAAACCGCCGGCATCGTTGCCAGCAGTCCCTGCTATTACATTTTTACCTCGGGCACGACGGGGCTGCCCAAGGCCTCGGTCATGAGTCATTACCGCTGGCTGGCTTCCATGGCCGGACTGGGCGGCGCCACACTGCGTATGCGGCCGGATGATGTCTTCTACTGCTGCCTGCCCATGTACCACAACAATGCGTTGACCGTGTCATGGAGCAGCGTACTGTCCGCCGGCGCAACCCTGGCGCTGGATACCAGGTTCAGCGCCTCGCGCTTCTGGGATCGTATCCGTCACTTCGACGCCACGGCGTTCTGCTACATCGGTGAACTGCTACGTTATCTGCTGAACCAGAAACCCGGCGCGGGCGACCGCGAGCATCGCGTACGCCTGATCACCGGCAATGGCCTGCGCCCGGAGATCTGGGCCGATTTCGAACAGCGTTTCGGCATCGAGAATATTTACGAATTCTACGGCGCCAGCGAGTGCAACATTGCCTTCATCAATGCTTTCGGCGTGCGCCAGACAGCGGGCTTCACCCCCCTGCCTTTCAAGATCGTGGCTTTCGATAACGAAACTGAAGAGCCGGTGCGCGACGCCAGAGGCTTTATGCAGGAAGTGAACAAGGGCGGCGTCGGATTACTGATCAGCGAGATCACTGACCGGCGCCCCTTCGACGGTTATACCGATCCGGCCGCCGGCGAGAAGAAACTACTGCGTGACGTCTTCAAGAAAGGCGACTGCTGGTTCAACAGCGGCGACCTGGTGCGTGACCAGGGCTTCCGCCACATCCAGTTCGTGGACCGGGTCGGCGACACCTTCCGCTGGAAGGGTGAGAACGTCGCCACCACAGAAATCGAGGGTGTACTGGCGACGATTAATGATCTGGAGCATGCCGTGGTCTATGGCGTGAGCGTGCCCAATGCGGACGGCCGCGCCGGCATGGTGGCGCTCACCCTGAAGCCGGATACCCGGCTGGACGGCAAGAAACTGGCCCGCGCGCTCACGGCCGAATTACCCGCCTATGCCGTGCCCTTGTTTCTGCGGGTACGCGAACAGCAGGAAACCACCGGCACCTTCAAATACCGCAAGGTGGAACTGAAGAACGAGGGCTTCGACCCGGACAAGGTGACCGAACCGCTGTATGTGCTGCTGGACAGCAAGAAGGGTTACGAGCCGCTGACGCGTGAGATTCTTGCGGGCATAGAGAGCGGCACAATCAAGCTCTGAAAAGGCTTGTGGGTCGCCTTGCCGGGAACCGACGGCCGCATGGACACGGCCGTCGGAACAATTTGTCAGGAACAAATTGAGTCAGCCGTAGGCTGCCCCGAAGGGCGAACCCCATGGACGGGGTGAGCAACTTACAGGGATGTATTCGCAGCGGTTCAGGGCAAGGTGGCCTACAGGCCCAACCCAAGCCAGAGGTGCTACACCCCTGCCCGGTGCCGCTTGATCGCCTCGGCATGCGCCAGACGCTGCTGGCGGCGCATATCGGCCTCGGCATAACGCTGTTTCTCGCCCTCGCTCTCCGGCACCACCGGCGGCACAGAAGTGGGTTTGTTGTCCGCATCCAGAGCAACGAAGGTCAGGTAAGCCGAGACGATGTGTCGTTTTTCCATACCGCAGCTGAGGCAGTCTTCGGCAATCACCCGGGCGCCGATCTCCATGGAGGTGCCCCAGGCGCGGTTAACCGCGGCAGAAAACACCAGCGTATCGCCATGCCTGGCCGGCGCCATGAAATGCACCGCGTCCACGCTGGCCGTGACACAAACCCGGCCGGCATGGCGCTCGGCCACGATTGAGGCCAGGCGATCAATGGTCGCCAGAATAGCGCCGCCGAACATGGTGTTATAGGCGTTCAGATCATTGGGGAAAACCTTGTAGACGTGTTCGCTGACAGCCGAGGCCGCCACTGGCTTGGGGGTGAAGTCTTCACTCATTTTCTGCTCTGCTATCAGTCGTCTGTGTCGGCATCCGGCAGCGCTGCCGAACTCTCGTGATCGATTTCCACTTTCTCGATCTTTTCGAAGCGGCTGCTGATTTTGCGCGCCGAGGTCTGCACCTGCTGGGTGTCCTCATGCGCCATGCGGATATGATCGGCCAGCTTGTCCATGCGCTGCTGGAAGCGGCCGAAGTCGGCGTTCAGCTTCACCAGGTGCTCCTGAATAATATGCACCTGGCGCCGCGTAGCTTCGTCCTTGAGCACCGAACGCGCGGTGGTCAGCACCGCCATCAGCGTCGTGGGCGAAGTCATCCAGACGTTGGCCCGCTGGGCCTCCTCCACCAGGTCGGCGTGGTGGGCATGGATCTCGGCAAACACCGCCTCGGCCGGCACAAACATCACCGCACCCGACGCTGTTTCATTCTGAATGATGTACTTCTCGGCAATATCCTTGATGTGCTTGCGCAGATCCTGCTTGAACTGACGCTCGGCGCTGCTTCGCTCCGCCTGACCGGCATGCACATCCGTCATGGTGCGATAGCTTTCCAGCGGGAACTTGGCATCCACCGCCACATTGCCGGTGGGTTCAGGCAGGAACAGCATGCAGTCCACGCGCGTACCATTGCTTAACGTGTGCTGCAGCGCAAAGACATTCTCGGGCAGCATATTGCGCACCAGCGCCGCCAGCTGCACCTCCCCGAAAGCGCCGCGTGAGCGCTTGTCGGCCAGCACCTCCTGCAAGCTCACCACGTTGCCGGACAGTTCGGTGATTTTCTTCTGCGCCTCGTCGATCTTGGCCAACCGTGCGACCACGTCGTTGAAGGTCTTGTTGGTTTTCTCGAAACCCTCGGACAGGCGCTTCTCGACCTGGCCGCTGATGTCCTTGAGTCGCTTGTCGGTGGACTCGGTCAGGGCATCCACCCGCTTGCCGACTTCACCGCCGACGTCACGCAGACCCACCTGCAGACTCTTGAGCACCTCCACATGATGCCGGTTCTGATCCTCACGGCCCTGTTTGAGATCCTCGCGCATGCCGCGTTCGAGTTTTTGCACCGCCTCTTCCAGACGCTTGCCCATGCGCTCGAAGAAATCCGCCTGGGCACGCAAATCGGATTGCAGCTGCCGGCCAGCACCGTCATCACGCAGCGACAGGATAAGAAAGAAAAGTACGGCAAAGCCGGCCAGCATGACGCCGGCAAGGATAAGCGTATCGATAGGTAGTTCTGCCATGCACGTATTGTGCGGGCAGGCAACGGCGGATGCTACTTGTGCACGCCCAGCACCACGGCTCGGGCGCGCAAATCCTCCAGCGTCCGGGCGCCGAATGTGAGCACAGTCCCGGCCACCAGCCCGGCTTCATCCGCCAACGCCAGCAGCTGCGCCTCCCCGCTGAGTTCCGGCTGCTCTTGCAAGCGCTGTATCAGCCGGGCCGTGATGGCATTCACCTCCAGAAACGCCACCACGTCATCCGGCTTGCGGTATACCACCAGAAATGCCGGCTGCTGGTCGGCACGATCCGGCCGGTAATCCGCGGATATGCGATGCACGGGATAACTGTAGGCCAGATTCTGCAAACAGGGATTAAGCACCGGCACGCCGGCCAGCAAATCCGCCTCGGTATCAACCGCATCAAGACTGACTTCAACGGGATCAATGGCGAGGATCATTTCCGCCCATTCGTAATGTGCCAGTTCCTGCAGAAACGGCGGATCACAGTCACGCGGCTGATGCTCATCCTGCAGATAGGCCAGGAATTCTTCCGCGATCTGATAGAACTGCGGACTATGGGATATGTGGCGGGCATAAAAATCCCGCACCAGGGCATGCCAGTCATCATCTGTATACAGCGTGCGCACTACCGGAAAAGCCGTGGCGATAAAGTTCTGAATATTCTTGTAGAAAAGATCGCGATAGATCTGCATGCGCCGGTCTTCGATATCCGGCGGCGCCGGATGCTTGTCCGGATCACGCAGATGCGCGGCAAAGCCGTACTGAAGCTGTTGAAAGACCGGCCGTGTGTCAGGCATGTGCCGTCTCTTTTACGGGCGCAGACCATTTGGCCTGCAGCGCGGTTATGCGATCCACTTCACCCAACAGCTCATCCAGCGGCGGGATATTGAAGTCGCGCTCCAGCAAAGTCGGGAACACACCGAAGTGCCGGTAGGCGGTGTCCAGCAGGTTCCAGACCTGCTCGCTGACATCACTGCCATGCGTGTCTACACGCAGGTCTTCGGCTTCCTTGTAGTGCCCGGCAATATGCGCGTAGGCAATACGCTCCGCAGGGAGCGCTTTGAGGAATGCTTCGGCGTCATAGCGATGATTGATGCTGTTGACGACGATATTGTTCACGTCCAGCAGCAGATCGCAGTCGGCTTCTTCCAGCACCGCCAGCAGGAATTCCAGCTCCGTCATTTCGGCACCGGGGGCGGCATAGTAGGAAACATTCTCGACGGCGATACGACGCTCAAGGATTTCCTGACTACGCCGAATACGGGACGCTACATAGCTGACGGCTTCAGCGGTAAAGGGGATGGGCATGAGGTCGTAGAGATGACCGTCATCGCCACAATAACTCAGGTGTTCGGTGTAATAGCGGACATTGTGTTCATCCAGGAAAGTTTTCACCTTTCCCAGAAAGGCTTCGTCCAGTGGCGCCGGCCCGCCCAGCGACAGGGACAGACCGTGAGTGACAAAAGGGTAACGTTCGGTAAAGGCGCGAAACTGGCGGCCGCGGGCGCCGCCCATATCGATCCAGTTTTCCGGCGCCACCTCCAGAAAATCGATCTGCCCGGGTGTGTAATCTGCCAGCGGGCCCATCAGGGCCCGCCGCAGACCAAGTCCGGCACCTTGTACCGGATACGGTTTCATGAAGACGCGTCAGACGAGCTTACTTGTTCTCGCCGCACTTGCCTTCGCCGCATTTACCTTCGCCGTCCTTCTTGCCCTCGCCGCACTTGCCTTCACCACACTTGCCTTCACCATCCTTCTTGTCTTCACCGCACTTGCCTTCGCCACACTTGCCCTCGGCATTGTCAGCAAGCTGATATCCGGCAGACAGCTGGTTCACCTGGAACGGGTTTTCACTGGCCTGTGCCGCCATGGACAGCGCCATTGACGTTGCAAAAGCAGCGCCCGCCAGAATGACAGCGTTCTTCTTTACATCCTTCATTACATATCTCCTTGAGAAGTCACGGGCTTGCGCCCATAAGAACTGCATAAGCAGTCAATACATCTCCCCGTGCGACCGGGGACTCAGCTGAAAGTTCAGCTTGCCTACCAACAGACCCGGCAGCATTGAAATTGCTTGCACGCCAGGATATGGCTGACAGGGTTATATACGCATGCAGCCGCCCAATGGATGCAGCGACCTACCAGTTACCGCGCAATCCGGCGCCAATTCACTGTATTGGTCGATATTGGACATAACCGACAGCGCCATTGATCTCTTCACAGGCAGGACCCAATAGGCAGCCTAGCGCAATAAACAGGAGAAGGTTAGCCAGCCTCCAGCGCCTGCCGGTAGGCTGAAGCGACAGCATCACCGAAGCAGCACAGCAACACCGTCGCCGGCTGCTCATGGCTTTGCAGAAAGTGCTGTACGGTAGAAACGGCAACAGCGGCCGCCTGCTCCAGTGGATAACCGTATACGCCACAGGAAATGGCAGGAAAGGCCACGCTGCGGCAATCATGCTCGGCGGCCAGGCCCAGGCTTTGCCGGTAGCAACTTTCCAGCAGGTCCGGCTCATTATCGTTGCCGCCGCGCCACACCGGACCCACAGTGTGAATGACATAGCGGGCTGGCAGATTGAATCCCGGCGTGATACGCGCTTCGCCCGTGGGACAGCCGCCCAGACCGGCGCAATGCGCTTTCAGCTGTGGGCCGGCCGCACGATGAATGGCGCCATCGACACCCCCGCCACCCAGCAGCGTGGAGTTGGCGGCATTGACGATGGCATCGACGTCAAGCCGGGTGATGTCACCCTCTTCGATACGGATTTCCGGCATCTCGATACTCCGGAAGAACTTCTCCCGGACTATAGCGGATTCATTAATGCGGGGAGGATAGATACGAAAAAGCCGGCAGAAGCCGGCTTTTTCAAAACAGCGCGTTAATCAGGCGATCAGTCGCCCGACGGCGTATACAGCGGACTCTCCTGCTTCGAATAGAAGGCAGCCAGCTTCTCGATATCGCTGTCCGACAGGTTGGCCACCTGGCCGGCCATCACTGCATTCTTGCGGGCGCCGGAGCGGTAATCCTGCAGGGCCTTCTCAATATAGGTCTTGTGCTGACCGGCAATAATCGGAAATGCCGTGGTGGGGCTGACGCCGGTGGGGCCATGGCAGGCAGTACAGGCAGCCGTGAGTTCTTCCACTGTCTTGCCCTGCTCGGGCGCCGCCTGTTCGCTGGCGAAAGCGGAACCGCTCATGGCGGCCAGCAGGCCGGCCAGTAACACTAGTTGCTTCATCATCTCAATCACCTGTCCGGATTACTGGGCCTGCGGGGCACTGGTCAGATAGGCCGCGATATCGGCCATGTCCTGCTCGGACATCTGGGCTGCCTGGGCCTTCATCGTGGGATGAGCACGCTCACCACTCTTATAGGCCTTGAGCGCCTGCACGACGTATTCAGGGTGCTGACCACCGAGCATGGGCACACGGTAGCTGGGATAAACGTTGCTGTAGTTCTCGATGCCATGGCATCCAATACAGGTGCTGGCCTTGACCTTGCCCGCCTCGGCATCACCTGCGGCCAGGGCAGAACCCTGGAGAATTCCGCAAAACATCGCCGCTGCGAAGACTTTCTGCGTCCAGCGCGAAATGCTCTTCATGCTTGTTTCCCCACGAAAAATCAGGAATCGTCGGCTGATGCGCCGACTCTCGTAGTGCGAATATGCTCGTCGATATGCCCGTCCGAGTCAATCCAGAATTCCCTAGTACGCTGAATATGCTTTACTTTAGTGGCATGAAGGACGTCGAACTCAGTTGCCGGCATTATCTGGTTCGCGGCCGTGTGCAGGGCGTGTTCTTCCGCGCCAGCGCCGCTGACGAGGCCCGCTCGCTCAATCTGCTGGGCTGGGTGCGCAACCTGCCCGATGGCCGCGTGGAAGCACAAGCCTGCGGCAGCCCCCAGGCGATTGCCGACTTTACCGAATGGCTGCGCCAGGGTCCGCCCGCCGCCCGTGTGGAGCAGGTGGAAACCAGGAACCTGCCGCCTGACGATAATCTGCCGAGGCCTTTCGAGATTCGGCGTTAACCTGTCGACAGGTATAATGCCACCATCTCATCCAGAATCAGGAACCTCATGATTCCATCAGTGCAAAACCTCTCCCAGGAAAGTGATTTCCGCGACCTGTCGCCGTGGCTTTGGTTATGGCTACCCCTGATATATCTGCTGATCAATATTATTGCTGCAGGTATCGGTCACGAATTTTATGAAACCTACATTGATGGCGGTGAACTGGGGAGCATTGAACTCAGTTCAGTACTTGTACTACTGATTGCCACCGTCCTGGGCATCCACAGCCTGACGATTATCCGCAGCCTGGGTGACGTGCGTCTTGGGGCATGGATTTTCCTTGGCACGCTGGGCTGCCTGTATTTCGGTGGCGAGGAAGCCAGTTGGGGCCAGCATATATTCAACTGGGAATCGAGCGAAGCCTGGCTGTCATTCAATGACCAGCAGGAAACCAATCTACACAACTCGGAGAAATGGGGAGCGCTGCTGGACCAGTTACCGCGTAACCTGTTGACACTGGGTATTCTGGTAGGCGGCATCATCGCCCCACTTTATCGGCGGTATAAGAATTTGCATCTCAATCCGACCGGAATCAATTACTGGATCTGGCCGACCATCGTCGGCCTGCCGGCCGGAATCATTGCCGTCAGCGTGTCCTTCCCGGAAAAAATCTACGGATCAATCACCGGTGTACGTGAGCTACCGTATTTCGACATCAGTGCAGGAGAACTCAAGGAACTCTACTGCGGTTATTTCCTGATGGTCTACATGTGGTCATTCAACCTGCGCATGCGGCAGCTGAAGAAGGGGCTGGCGGGGAAATAACTCCGCATTTCGTCAAGGTGACGCCTGACTCTGTATCAAGAGTCTTCGATCAACCTATTCAAGTAGTTCCAGCACTTTCGCAGTACTATGGGGCACCTGTCCTGGAACCGCTGTGAGTACATCCTGTACGCACCCTTTGCAACCTCCATGTTGCAAAGGGTTTGAGAACAGGTGCAGCACCACTCCTAACTCGGGCTAACCCTCCAGCAGACTCCGCAGCATCCACGCCGTTTTCTCATGCACCTGCATGCGCTGCGTCAGCAAGTCTGCCGTCGGCTCATCAGAAGCCTCCTCGGCCAGCGGGAACACCTCACGGGCGGTACGCACCACCGTCTCGTGACCCGTCACCAGTTGTCTGATCATGTCCTCGGCCTTCGGCACTGAGGTTTCCTCATCAATAGACGACAGCTCGGCAAACTGTTTGTAGGAGCCCGGCGCCGGCTCACCCAGGGCACGGATGCGCTCGGCCACTTCGTCCACCGCCGTGGCGGCCTCGATATAGTGCTGCTCGAACATCAGGTGCAGGGTGTTGAACATGGGACCTGTGACATTCCAGTGGAAGTTGTGTGTTTTCAGGTACAGGGTGTACTCATCCGCCAGCAGACGCGACAGCCCCTGCGCAATTGCCTGACGCTGTTTGCTTGAAATGCCAATATCGATTTCCATCACTTTTTCCAGTGGTTTTGAAGCCTGATGTCATCGTAACCAGCCCGGATCTATATGTGAAATTGATTCTTTAACTTGAATTTATAGCGTTTAACTATCGACAAATTCCGCCCATGCTGGCGGACAAACCCCCGATCCGTTAAGCTTCGCGCCCCATATCGACTCCCGGATGAACGTGTCCGCAGCCTCCCGAATCGCCAGCGAGGCAGCCAAGCGCTGCACCTTCGCCATCATCTCTCACCCCGACGCCGGCAAGACCACGCTGACCGAAAAGCTGTTGCTGTTCGGCGGCGCCATTCAGCTGGCCGGCACGGTGAAAGGCCGCAAGGCGGCGCGCCACGCCACCTCGGACTGGATGAAGATGGAGCAGCAGCGCGGCATTTCGGTAACGACCTCGGTCATGCAGTTTCCTTACAAGGAACGCATCATCAACCTGCTGGACACGCCGGGCCACGAAGACTTCTCGGAAGACACCTATCGCACCCTCACCGCCGTGGACTCGGCGCTGATGGTGATCGACGCCGCCAAGGGCGTGGAAGCACGCACCATCAAGCTGATGGAAGTCTGCCGCATGCGCACCACACCCATCATCAGCTTCGTCAACAAGCTGGATCGCGAGGGCCGTGAACCGCTGGAACTGATCGACGACATCGAGTCGGTACTCGACATCCAGTGCGTGCCCATTACCTGGCCGATCGGCATGGGCAAGGGCTTCAAGGGCGTCTACCACCTGCTGGAAGACCGCATCTATCTCTACGAGGGCGGCAAGAGCGGCAAGCTGGGAGAAACCAAAACCATCGACGGCCTGCAGAGCGAGGCCGGTCAGACCGTGCTCGGCGATTTGCGCGAGCATTTCATGGAAGAAATCGAACTGGTGCGCGAAGCGGCCGGTGCGTTCGACCTGGATGCCTATCTGGCCGGCCAGCTGACGCCGGTATTCTTCGGTTCGGCCATCAACAACTTCGGCATTGCCACCCTGCTGGATGGCTTTGCCCAGTGGGCACCCGGGCCACAGCCGCGGGAAACCAACGGGCGCCAGGTCCGCGCCGATGAAGACAAGCTGACCGGTTTCGTCTTCAAGATCCAGGCCAACATGGACCCTAAACATCGCGACCGCGTGGCCTTCATGCGCGTCTGTTCCGGACATTACGAGCAGGGCATGAAAATGTTTCATGTGCGTAGCGGCAAGCAGATGCGCATTGCCGATGCCGTGACTTTCCTCGCCGCGGACCGCGACATCGCCGCCGAGGCCTGGCCCGGCGACATCATCGGTCTGCACAATCACGGCACCATTGCGATTGGCGACACCTTTACCGAAGGCGAAGTATTGCAGTTCGGCGGCATTCCCAACTTCGCGCCGGAACTGTTCCGCCGCGTGATCCTCGCCGATCCGATGAAATCCAAGCAGCTCAACGCCGGCCTGGACCAGCTCTGCGAAGAAGGCGCCACCCAGGTCTATCGGCCCTTCCTCAACAACGACATCGTGCTGGGCGCGGTGGGTGTGCTGCAGTTCGACGTGGTGCAGGAACGCCTGGCCACGGAATACAACGTCAACTGCAAGTTCGAAGCCATCGACGTGCACACCGCCCGCTGGGTGGAAGGCCCGGCAGCGGAGTTGAAGAAGCTGCGGGACCGGGCCGACAACCGCCTGGCCCGCGACCATTCCGGCGCCCTGGTCTACCTGGCCTCAAGCCGCGTGAATCTGAACATGATGCAAGAGCGCTGGCCGGAGCTGCGTTTCCAGGATACCCGGGAACAATTTTTCGAAGGCTGACCGGACAGGCAATCCGGCCGAAATCTCGGCTAGAAGCTGAGCACACAGTCCCCGGCCGCGCAGGTGATCAGCGCCTCGCCGGAATCCCCGCACACGGTGGTATAGCTTTCCGTACCGGTTTCCAGCGACTGCACATGTTCCAGACTGGAGGAACAACCCCGGGTTCGGGCAAAACTGCGGGCATGCGTTTCCCAGCGATGGCTGGAAATGAACCCCGGCGGCGCCTGCTGATTGATGGCGCGCTCCTTGATCTGATAGCTCGGATCCACCGCCGGCTCGTCTTCTTTTACCAGGCCTGCACGGGGTTGGTGATTTTCAGGATACTTCGGCAAAGGCAGGGTGGCCCGGTTCACCCGTGCCGAAGCTACTTCGTCACGCAAGGCTTCCGCGATATCGTCGGCCGCGTCCAGACAGGCTGCCTGCAGCGTCCAGCCCGACTCTTTACCCTCGGCCGCAAACAGCAACTGTTTCTCGGCCGAATAGGCATCCGCCACCCAGCTCAGTGAGTGCCTGAACCCCGAGCTTTTTCCCAGTTCGATTCTGACCCGGTACAGCGCATCGGCCTGTTCTTGCGCGGGAATAATCCGGATCAGATTCTGCTGCAGGGCCAGCCGCAACCTGGGTTCACAGCCATCAATACTTTCGGCGCCTGCAAAGTCCAGAAAATAGCTGCGCGCATTGGCCAGTTCCAGCGATGAAGCTGCAACCTGCTGGCCGGCCAATATCAGGATGCTGAAAAGCAGATATCGCATTTCAATCTACTGACGCCAGTCGCCGTGCAACCACCGCCAGCACCTGCGGATTACTGACATAGCCGAAATGACTGCCCTGCACCTCGACATTTTCGGTATTGGGGGCGGCCATTTCACGCGCACACTGCCAGGCCACGATGCCGTCGGTCTTGCTGTGCACTGCCACACAGGGCACCGGCGGCGGCACCCGTCTTTTGCGGAAACCTTCCAGATCGGCATCGACCTTCTTGCCCGGATTCATCAGATTGAACAGCTTGGCCACATTGTTGGCATTTGGATGACCATTGATCGGGCTGCCCAGGGTAAACACCATGCTCACCTGTGATGGAGCATGGCGCGCCATTTCGCGCACGAACACCCCGCCCAGACTCCAGCCCAGCAGGGCCACTTTCCTGCCATGCCGCGTTTGCAGCGCCTCTACCCGTGCGGCCAACGCCTCGCGCATGCCAGGTCGCATACCCCAGTTGTACCCCTGGCCCCAGCCATGTGCGGCAAAGCCCAGCTCATTCAGCGCCCTGCGTAACGGGCGGGTACCCCAATCCGAAGCACCAAAGCCAGGCACAATCATGATCGGCTGGCCGCCGCCTTTCGGCAGGCGCTCCAGATCCATACCCCTGAAGTAGTAACGCCCCATTTCCGGAAATATGCGCGCCTCCCTGAGCAGCAGGCGTAGTGGTGGCGCCGAAATATCCGGCAATTCCTGTGCATAGTTGGCAGATTCGGCCGACATCACTGTTTCGCTCCTGGAATTTTCGGGCATATTGGCATGCCAGCGCTGCCTTGTCTCGGTCACATCCTCCCTCCATACTGAAACCGGGGAGAGGGGACCGCAATATGCGCCTGACAGAAAAAGCCGCGAAGCAGATTACTGACCGACCCAGAGCGTTGGTAGCAGTGGTGATGGCTGTCACCCTGGTCGCCCTGGTCGGCGCCATCAACCTGAAAATCGTCACCGACTACCGCTACTTCTTTGATGAAGACGGCCCCGATCGCCTGGCCTATGCCGAACTGGAAGCTGAATTCGGCGGCACCGACGACGTGATGCTGGCCTACGTGCCCGGCAACGGCAATGTCCTCACCCCGGACAATATCCTGCGCATCGCCGAACTGGCCGATGCCCTGACCGACACGCCCTACGCGGATTCAGTAAATTCCCTGGCCGATATATCCGTTGCCATTCCCAGCGAAAGCGGACCCACCATCACCACGCTGCGGGCACAGGCGGAAGCCGGCAATATCGACAAGGCCCTGTGGCAACGCACGGTGCAAGAAGTCAGGCGTCTCACCGAAGGCATGCTGCTGGCGCCGGATGGCAGCGTCGGCGCCGTCGATGTCCTGCTGCAACTGCCGGATGACAACGACTTCTGGCAAACCCGCGCGGTCCAGCAGCACGCCAAGAAACTGCGAGCCGAATTCGAGACGCGTTACCCCGACGACCGTATCCTGCTGGCCGGTGTGCTGCCTTACTACCATGACATCACCGAACTGGCGATGCGGGATATTTACGCCCTGTTTCCCATCTGCATCCTGATTGCCAGCCTGCTGCTGCGCGGCCTGCTCGGCAGCTGGCGTGCAGCCCTGTGCTGCGGCCTGCCGGTATTCTGCGCCGTACTGGCGACCATCGGCATCAATGGCTGGCTGGGCCTGACGGTCAGTCTCGCCACCATGATTGTGCCCATCATCATCCTGGTGATTTCCCTGGCCTACGCCATTCACTACGCCGACACCTATCTGCAGATTCGCGGCGACCATCCCGACAGCCAGGCCGCCGCCATGCTCAGCTTCAGGGAAAACCTGGAACCGGCCCTGTTGACCTCAGCCACCACGGTGCTGGGCTTTCTGATGATGAACAACAGCATCTCGCCCGCCTACCGCAACATGGGTAATGTCGCCGCCATCGGCATCGGCGTTTCAGTGATTTTCACCATCATTGCCATGCCGGCCATGCTGACCTGGGTCGACCCGCCCTACTGGCGCAAGAAAGGCCTGCTGCGCCGTAGCCTGGAAACGATTGGCGAGCGCTTCTCGCGACCCATTCACTCCTTCTGGATTCTCAGCCTGGGCCTCGGCCTGATCCTGGCGCTGCTGGCCTGCATTTCGCTGAATACGGTGGATGACAACATCAACCAGTGGTTCAGCGAAGACACCCGCATGCGGCAGGACAACGAGGAGGTGAATCGCCGCTTGAGCGGCATGCAGCACCTCTATTTCAAATTGCCGGCCGACAATCCCTCAGGCGTACACGACCCCGAATACCTGGCCCGCGTCACGGCTTTCGACGACTGGCTGTCCAGCCAACCGCATGTTTCGGCCGTGCGCTCGCTGCCTACCCTGGTCAAGAGTCTGAATGCCGCTTTTGGTGATGGCAGCCGCAGCATTCCGCAGGATCCGGCGCAAACCGAGCAGTTGCTCTGGGTTTACGAATTCTCTGCGCGGCCTGATGACCGCGCAGGTGGCCTGCTGAATGCAGACCGCAGCGCTTCGGTGGTGCACCTTTCACGCCGCAACCAGCCGGGCCAGGATTTCCAGGCCTTTGCCACCCAGGCACACAACTGGCTGAGGATGAACACCCCGGAGATCGACGCCCCCCCAGGCAAGAGCGGCGTCATGATGTTCTCCAAAATGGCGCTGGATAATATTCCGCCCATGATTATCGGCACGCTGGTCGTCTTGCTGTTCGCCACCGTAGTCGTCGCCATCGCCCTGAAGTCGATACGCCTGGGTCTGATCAGCATCGTCCCCAACCTGCTGCCGGTGGGCCTCTCATTTGGCACCTGGGGCATGCTCTCCGGCCATGTCGGCATTGCCCTGTCCGTAATCTCGGCGGCCGCACTGGGTATCATCGTGGATGACACCATCCACCTGCTCGAACGCTACAAGGAAGGCCGCAAAGGCGGCAAGGCCACCGCCGGCGAAGCCTGCCGGCATGCCATCCGGCGCGTGGGCGGCGCCATTACCATCACTACCATGGTGCTGGTGGTCGGCATCGGCCTGATCGGCTTCTCACAGGTGCAACCCACCCACGAGTTGGGTCTGTGGCTGGCCATCACCATTGCCTATGCCTGGCTCTGTGACCTGCTGTTGCTGCCTCAACTATTGACCCGATTTGATCCCTGACTCGGCAAACGCCGAGAATCAGAAAATTCCGGCGGGAGAAAACATGAACACAGTGACAGCGGATTCACCGTCGCTCGACCCGAACAACCTGCCTGGTCCACCAGGACTTCCCCTGCTGGGCAATGCACTCTCGCTGAAACCCTCGCGTATTCACCAGGTTTTTGAAGAATGGGCCTATGAATACGGTCCGTTTTACCAGTTCCGGGTGGGGCCAAGAAAAATGATCGGGGTATCCGACCCCGCAGCGGTGGCCACCCTGTTCAAGGAACGGCCTGAGAAATACACCCGCAACATCCCGATGGAGGAAGTCTTCCTGGAAATGGGCATCGAGGGCGTATTCCCGGTGGAAGGCGAACAATGGCAACGCCAGCGCCGGGTATGGATCAAGGCCATGAATGCCCACCGCGTGCGGCCCTTTTTCGGCAAGATGAAACTCATTACCGAGCGCCTGAAACAGCGCTGGGAACAAGCGGCAGCCGAAGGCAAGGTCATCCATGTCGTGGATGACCTCATGCGTTACACCGTGGATGTCACCACGCTGTTTGCCTACGGCTTTGATGCCAACACGCTGCAACAGGGCGAGGACGTGGTGCAGAAGCAGCTCATGCATGTGTTCCCTGCCATCAACCGCCGCATCAACAGCCCCTTCCCCTACTGGCGTTACCTGCCCCTGCCCGCAGATGTGAAACTGAAGAAGGCGCTGAAGAATCTGGAAACCTTTGTCATGGCCCGCATCGAGGAAACCCGGGCCGAAATGAAAACCAACCCTCAACTGAAAAAAGAGCCGGAAAACCTGCTCCAAGGTTTGATTGCCGCCGGCGAAGACGATGAAGCGGGACTGACCGACCAGGAAATCTACGGCAACACCGTCGGCGTCATGCTGGCGGGCGAAGACACCACCGCCTACACCATGGCCTGGATGATTTATGAACTCATCCAACACCCGCCGGCCTTGCAACGGCTACGTCAGGAAATGGATCAAGTGCTGGGTGCAGAACCGCTCTGGTCAGAACTGGAACAAGGTGAAGACATGCCCTGGCTCGATGCCGTCACCAACGAAACCCAGCGTCTGCGCTCGGTCGCCCCCATGACCGGCATGACAGCAAAGGTGGATGTGGAACTGGGCGGCATGCATTTCCCTGCCGGCAGCAATTTCGTCGTACCACTCCGGGTCATGGCAATGGACGAAAAACGCTACCCGGATGCCAGAGCCTTCAAGCCCGAGCGCTGGATCGACATCGACCAGGGCCACCCGGCACAACAGGCGCCGCAACCCTTCGGTGGCGGCAAGCGTACCTGCCCCGGCATGAACCTGGCGCTGCAGGAAATCAAATCCGTGCTATCCATGCTGGTGAAGAATTTTGACCTGGAACTGGCTGATACGGGCAAAGCTGTTACTGAAAAATTCGCCTTCACCATGTTTCCGGACAATCTCTGCATGCAGCTGCATCCGCGAAACTGAGATTTACGATCAAGACCGTGCAATATCCCGCTGACGTTTACGCGCCCCATTTTCCGCCCAATGACGAGGTTTCTCCATGACACAAGGTTTGTCCTATATCCAGGGACCGACAGAGCCCGCATTACGCGACCTGACTCTGGGCGAGGCGCTACGTGAAGCCGCAGAAGATTCCCCGGACCAGATAGCGCTGATTTGCGGCACGCCAGATCCAGCGGCACGCCGGCAATGGACCTATGCCGAGCTCTATGCCGAAGCCGAAAAAACGGCCCATGTGCTGGCCGCGCTGTTCGAGCCGGGGGAGCGTGTCGCCATCTGGGCGCCCAACATCCCTGAATGGGTCATGGTGGAGTTCGGCGCCGCCATGGCCGGTGTCATTCTCGTCACGGTGAACCCTTCCTTCCAGGCGAAAGAAGTGGAATACGTACTCAATCAGTCCCAGGCCGCCGGCATACTGACCCTGCGGGAGTATCGCGGCAACCCGATGATGCAAACGGTGAAGTCGGTCATGAGCCAATGTCCGGCGTTACGTGAAGTAATCGACCTGGGCGAATGGGATGCCTTCCTGGAAAACACCGCGGCTGACGACAAACCTTTACCGCAGGTGAAACCTACTGATCCGGTCATGATCCAGTACACATCGGGCACCACCGGTTTTCCCAAGGGCGCGCTGCTGCACCATCGCGGTCTGGTGAACAATGGCGCCCATACTACCCACCGCATGGGCGTCCCCAGGGGGGCCAGCACCGTCACCATGATGCCGCTGTTTCACACCGGCGGCTGCGTTGCCTGCGTACTGGGCGCAGTCTCGGCCCGTGGAACGCAGGTACTGGTGGAGACCTTTGACCCTGGCCTGGTGCTGGAACTGATCGAAACCTATCGATGCTGCGCCATGCTCGGCGTGCCCACCATGCTCATCGCCATGCTTGAACACCCCAGTTTCGCCGAACGGGATCTTTCCTGCGTGAAAACGCTGTGCTCAGGCGGCTCGACTGTACCGGCTGCACTGGTGCGCCGCTTTGAAGAGGGGCTGGGCGCGAAATTCACCATCGTATTCGGTCAGACCGAATGCTCGCCGGTAGCCGCCATGACCCGGCCCGATGATTCAACCGAAGACAAGGCCCACACCCTTGGCGGGCCCATGCCGCATGTGGAAATCAAGATCATCGACCCGCAAAGTGGCGAAACCGTACCCCAGGGCGTGATGGGTGAATTCTGTACCCGTGGCTACCACGTAATGCTTGAATACTTCCGCAACCCGGAGGCCACAGCCAAGACCATCGATGCCGAGGGCTGGCTGCATACTGGTGATCTCTGCGCCATGGATGAACGCGGCTATACCAGTGTTCAGGGCCGGCTCAAGGACATGATCATTCGCGGCGGCGAGAATATCTATCCACGCGAAATCGAAGAACTCCTGTACCAGCATCCCGGGATCGCAAGCGTCGCCGTCGTCGGGCTGCCGGATGAGAAATATGGCGAGGTCGTGGCTGCCGTTATCCAGCCCGCTTCGGGACAGACGCCGGATCAGGCCATGCTCTTTGCCTACCTGCGGGAAAACCTGTCACCGCAGAAAACACCGTCCCTCTGGTACCGGGTTGAAGAGTTCCCTCTGACCGGCTCCGGCAAAATCCAGAAATTCAAGCTGCGCGAAATGCATGCAGCGAGTGAATTGCAGCCCCTGAATTAGACCCATAACCCCATTCGCGGCAATTCATCCTGTATTCAGGGTGCTTCCCTTATTGTGAGGGCACTTCCGGCAGTCAAGGACTGCCTGGGAGCGCACTTGAACAAGGAGCAAGAAGATGAAAAGGAAGCACGCTTACATCAACAGCAAATCCCTGGCTGTCCTCGCAGCGCCTGTTGTCCTGTTGGTGGCCTGTGGTGCAACCAACGCATCCAGCGATGCCAAAACCCTGCAGGAAGCCAACGCCATTTTCGTACAGGGTGAGCAATGCAAAGGCGGCATTACGGATGCTCTGGCCGAACACGACCTGGGAGTGACAAATGTCCCAGAGGAAGCTGATTCCACCCTGAATGTGGCGATCACACCCCAGGGCCGCAATATGGATGAGCTGCCCGAATTTGGTGGCGTAGGCCACAAGGCCAGCTATTCGGCGACCCTGACCGGCGCCGGCGACAAGGTGCTGTTCAGCACCACCGGCGAGGAAGGCTCGACGACCTTCGATGAAATGTGCGAAGACATTGGCGATGAAATCGCCTCACGCCTGGAACAACGCCGACATGGCTGATTCATTCACACACATGATAAAGGGCCGCTGACGCGGCCCTTTTCTTTTCCCCTGAGTGTCGCCTAAAGCGTCGCGGCCAGACGACTGGCCTGATTGATGGCCCGTTTGGCATCCAGCTCGGCGGCCACATCCGCACCACCGACCAGATGCACATTCACGCCGGCTTGCTGCAGCGGTTCCTGCAGTTCACGGAAGGGCTCCTGACCGGCACAGATAATGATGTTGTCCACTTCGATCAGATCAGGTTTTTCACCTACGCTGATATGCAGACCTTTATCGTCAATGGCGTCGTAGCTCGCGCCACCGATCATCTGCACGTTCTTCATCTTCAGCGAAGAACGGTGTATCCAGCCGGTGGTCTTGCCCAGGCCGGCGCCCAGCTTGGTGGTCTTGCGCTGCAGCAGGAATACTTCGCGCGGCGAGGGCTCCGGTTTGGGGGGCACCACGCCACCACGCACCTCGGCCGGGTCGGCCACGCCCCATTCCCGGTTGAACAGCTCGATATCCACGCTGGGCGAGGTGCCTTCATGGCTGAGATACTCGGCCACGTCAAAGCCGATACCGCCGGCGCCGATCAGGGCCACACGCCTGCCCACCGGTTTTTCATGCCGCAGCACATCGATATAGGACAATACCTTGCCGGAGGCCAGGCCCTCTTCAATACCAGGTATCGCCGGTGTGCGCGGTGACACGCCGGTGCACAGCAGCACTTCGTCGTAACCGGCCTGCACCAGGTCATCCGCCGAGACCTTCGCGCCCAGTTTCAGGTTCACGCCCGTGGTTTCAATCTTGCGCTTGAAATAACGCAGGGTTTCGTAGAACTCTTCCTTGCCCGGAACCTTTTTGGCCATATTGAACTGGCCGCCGATTTCTTCGGCCGCATCAAACAGGTCCACCTCGTGGCCCCGCTCCGCCAGCACGGTAGAGGCCGCCAGTCCGGCGGGGCCGGCGCCCACCACGGCGATGCGTTTCTTATGCGTGGTGGGTTCGTAATTCAGTTCGGTTTCATGACAGGCCCGTGGATTAACCAGACAGCTCGCGGTCTTGAGCTTGAAGGTGTGATCCAGACAGGCCTGATTGCAGCCGATGCAGGTGTTGATTTCATCAGCACGATTTTCGGCGGCCTTGTTCACAAACTCGGCATCGGCCAGGAACGGTCGCGCCATGGAAATCATGTCGGCGGCGCCGCTGGCAATGATTTCCTCGGCCACTGTCGGATCGTTAATGCGGTTGGTTGTGCACAGCGGAATGCTGACCTCCGCCTTCATTTTCTTCGTCACCCAGGCGAAGGCGCCGCGCGGTACCGAAGTGGCAATGGTTGGCACCCGGGCCTCATGCCAACCGATACCGGTATTAATGATCGTGGCGCCGGCTTTTTCAATCGCCTTGGCCAGCATCACCACTTCTTCCCAGGTCTGGCCGTCCTCGATCAGATCCAGCATGGAAAGCCGATAGACAATAATAAAGTCCGGGCCCACGGCTTCACGCACACGCTGCACGATTTCCACAGGCAGCTGCATGCGGTTCTGGTAGGAGCCGCCCCATTTATCCGTGCGTTTGTTGACGTGACTCACCAGGAACTGGTTGATGAAATAACCTTCCGAGCCCATCACTTCCACGCCGTCATAACCGGCTTCACGCGCCAGCGCGGCGCAACGCGCATAGGCCTTGATCTGCCGGTCCACACCCTTGGTGGACAAGGCACGCGGCGTGAATGGCGTAATGGGTGAGCGTACCGATGAGGCGGACACATTCAGGGGGTGATACCCGTAACGGCCGGCATGCAGAATCTGCAGGGCGATTTTGCCGTCATTTTCATGCACGGCGCTGGTGATCTGCCGATGCGCCTTGGCCTGTGACTTCTTGTTCAGGGTGGAAGCAAACGGCGCCAGCCAACCCTCGATGTTGGGAGCAAAGCCACCGGTCACCATCAGCCCGGCGCCACCGGCGGCGCGTTCCGCAAAATAGCGCGCCAGCCGCGGGAAGTTCTTCTTGCGATCTTCCAGGCCGGTATGCATGGAGCCCATCAGGGTACGGTTACGCAGCGTCGTGAAGCCAAGATCCAATGGCTCCAGCATATGGGGATAGGGATTCCCGGGGTTGCTCATGGTTTCTCCGAAATCTTTGTTTGCCGGCCATACGGCGGCGTATCTGTGTTGGCAGCAGCATACCCCGCCACTTGCGGCTGTCAATGTCCGGCCGGGACAAGGTCGTTGTCATGCCGGTCACCTTGATCAAAGTCACTGACCCGCCGAAGCGCAACAGTTATAGTTAAAGAAAAATTAAAAACAAACTTTGGGGAACATTGCGACGAGGAGAACAGGCAGGTGGTTTTACGTTACGCACGATGGCTGCAAAGACACCGACTTTGGGTCTATCTGCTGTGCGCGCTTCTGGCTGGGCTGAGCAGTACCGGTCTTTACCGCTTTGCCTTCAAGGTGGATTACCGCACCTTTTTTGCCTCGGAAGCGCTGGGCTTCGAGCAATTCCGCCACATGGAAGAAAACTTTTCGCCCAGCGATGACATCGCCTTTGTGCTCGAACCCGCAGACAGCGAGGTCTTCAGCGAGCCGGTCATTGAATCGCTGCTGTGGCTCAAACAGGCACTGAGTGGCCTGCCCTTTATCAAACGCGTGGAGTCTCTCACGGACTACCCTTTCCAGACCCATGTCGACGGCGAACTCTACGTGGGGTACGTAACAGACAAGCAGAGCGAACCCTATACCTTGTCGTTTTTCCGGGATCTGGCCCGGGACGATCCCATGCTGGCCGGCACCCTGGTCGGCAAAACGGGCAAGACGGTAGCGATCCTGGCCAAATATCAATTGGCGGGCGAAAACGATCTACTGGAATTTCCGGCTGCCATGCAGGCCGTGAACGAAGTGAAGAAACAATTCCGGGAGCGCTATCCGGGCACCCGGCTGGCCGTGGCCGGTGTACTTACCTACAACCACGGCATCATCCAGACCGCCACCGAGGACCTGCTGCTACTGCTGCCGGCCTGCAGCCTCATCATTCTTGTCATTCTGTATTTTTTCCTGCGCAGCCGGCGCGGCGCCCTGTTTACCATGCTGATCATCGGCCTCACGCTGTCGTCCACGCTGGGATTGTGGTGCTGGCTGGGCATTCCGCTGAATTCAGCCAGCATTTCCGGACCGATCGCCATCCTGGCTCTGGCGGTGGCCGACTGCGTGCATCTGGCCGACACCTATCTATTGCTCGGCCGCGAGAATCCGCGCGCCGATTCCAGGACACGCATGACCGAGAGCCTGCTGCTCAACTACAAAGCCATTTTCCTGACCAGTCTGACCAGCGCCCTGGGCTTTCTGACCCTCAATTTCTGTGAATCGCCGCCTTACCAGGACATTGGCAACCTGGTGGCCATCGGCATCGTCTTTGCCTGGCTATACAGCGTAACTTTGTTCCCGGCCCTGGCAGGACAGTTCGGCCTGCGCGACTCGGCTTCTCAGCTACACCTTAACCGGCTGCTGCACCGGCTTGCCGACATGATTTGCCGTCACTATCCGAAAGTGCTGCTGGGTTATGGCGTCATCATCATCCTGAGTCTGTCCTGGATTCCCTTCAACGAGCTGGATGACAACGTGGTGGAGTGGTTTGACGCCGATGTCGAGTTCCGGCGTGATGCCGAGTACATCGATCGTCACCACACAGGCATGTACCAACTCTACTATGTGTTCGACAGTGGTCAGCCAAAGGGCGCGCTGGAACCCGCGATACTCAATGAGGTGAGCGTTTTCGCAGAATGGTTACGCAGCCAGGAAGAAGTCGTGCAGGCACGCAGCCTCGCCGACTTGCTGGCCAGCAGCTACAGCGCCATGACCGGGCGAGAACGCAGCCTGCCACGTGACCGTATGCTGACCCTGCAGATCCTGGACAGCATCGAAATGCTGGCAGATGACAGGAGCCGGCTGCAGGCATTGATCAATGAAGACCGTTCCGCCCTGCGAATGCATGTCAGCCTGAACACCATGCGAGCCAGCGAATTCATTGCCTTTGAACGCCGCAGCCAGGCCTGGCTGCAAGCGAACACCGAGATCATCAAAATCAATTCCGGCGGCATCAGTCCCAGCATGATGTTTGCGCGCCTGTCGCAGCAGGTGGTGCCCACGATGCTGGTCACCACCGCCATCATGATCCTGCTCATCTCGGCGTTGCTGATCTTTATTTTCCGTTCCCTGCCGCTGGGCTTGCTGAGCCTGGCGCCCAACCTGCTGCCGGTGGGTATGGCCTTCGGTTTCTGGGGCCTGTTCAGCGGGCATGTGGGTATTGCCCTTTCCATTGTCAGCGGTGCTTCGCTGGGCATCGTGGTGGATGACACCATCCACCTGCTGCTCAAATACCAGCGGGCGCGGCAGAAAAAGGGCATGACACCCCCCGAAGCCGTGCGCTTCGCCATCACCTACGTGGGAGATGCGCTGACTATTACCACCCTGACCCTGGTCTCGGGCTTTCTTATCCTGGGCTTTTCCTCCCTGCAGCCCAATGCCGAGCTGGGCATGATGCTGGGCGGCATCATCGGCATGGCGCTGATCACCGATCTGCTGTTCGTGCCCGCACTGCTGCTCTGGATAGAAGAACGCAAGCCCCTGTTCCGGCTCGAAAAACATGCTTGATATTCAGCGCATGGCCCACCACACTGTTGACATGAAAACCCTGTTACTGAGCCTGTCGCTATTGCTGGCTTCGCCCACCCTGATCGCAGGCGGCTTCTCTCCCGACGCCCAACGCGCCATCGCCGCGCTGGAGAAATTCAACAGCGGCTGGAACGATATGACCGCCACCCTGGATGTCACCAGCGACGGCAAGGGCAGCATCCAGCAACACGGCGTAGCGAAACTGCAGAGCGTAGCCAGGGCCGATCGCAGCCAGAAAATTCTCATGCGTGTGGAAAGCCCGCCCGGCGCCCGAGGCACGGGTTTCCTGAGCCATATCGACAGCAAAGGGCATATGCAGCAATGGCTGTTTATTCCCGCCACCGGCCGCGTCATGGAAGTGCAGACTTCCGGCCGCAGCAATCCCTTCCTGGGCACCGAGTTCACCTTCGAAGACCTGGCCGTCCACCCGGCCCGCTATCAGGTGACGGACAGCGAAGAAGAAGACTGCATGGTGGAAGGCAAGGAATACGACTGCCAGGTGCTGACGCTTACTCCGGCGCCAGACACCTCCAGTTATTCACGGCTGGATGCCTGGGTAAATGAGGAGGATGACCGGCTGCGCCAGGTGGATTTCTATAACAAGGACACATTGAGCAAGCGCCTGACGCTCGAAGACTACGGCCAGTTCGCAGGCAAGCACTGGCTGCCGCAACGCCTGATCATGACCAACCTGAAGACCGGGCGCAGCACCGTGCTGCTGTGGCAGGACGTTGAGTTCGACACCGGCCTGGGCGAGGACGCCTTTGTCCCGGACAAGCTCGGTGAAGGCGCCGCCAATACCAGGATCGGGCCGCGCTGAACTTCGTCATTCCGGAAGGCCGAAGGGCTATCCGGAATCCATCCCTTCAGCAAAGCTCCATTCCCGCTTTCACGGGAATGATGCTGACTTCAGATCATTTCCGCCGCCAGATCGTGTTCATCGGCGGCCGTAATCCGCACATTCACGAACTGCCCCGGACGCAGACCGTCGCCGCCCTCGATCCAGACCTGCCCGTCAATCTCCGGCGCATCTGCGGCACTGCGGGCCACCGCACCCCCTTCGGCCAGCTCGTCCACCAGCACAGTCATTTCACGCCCGACCCTGGCCGCCAGCCGCGCGGCGCTGATTTCGGCCTGCACTTGCATGAAACGCGCCTGGCGTTCCTGCTTGATCTCTTCGGGCATCGCATGCGGCAGTTCATTGGCCGCGGCGCCGTTTACCGGTGAATAGGTAAAACAACCCACCCGGTCCAGTTGCGCCGCGTCCAGGAAAGCCAGCAGGGATTCGAATTCCTCTTCGGTTTCGCCGGGAAACCCGACAATAAACGTACTGCGGATAGTCAGTTCAGGGCAGATTTCCCGCCAGGCCCGGATACGCTCCAGATTGTTCTGGGCATGCGCGGGCCGCTTCATCAGCTTGAGAATACGCGGGCTGGCATGCTGAAACGGAATATCCAGATACGGCAGCAAACGGCCTTCGGCCATCAGCGGCACGATTTCGTCCACATGCGGATAGGGATAAACGTAGTGCAGCCGCGCCCAGGCATTGTGCTGATCCGTCAACTCGCCCAGCGCCCGGCAAAGATCCTGGAAGCGCGTGCGCCAGGTTTCATCCCGCCACTGCCGTTCCACATAGCGGGTATCCACCCCGTAGGCGCTGGTGTCCTGGGAAATCACCAGCAGCTCTCTGGTACCGCTGGCCAGTAACCGCTCGGCCTCGCCCAGCACATCATCAATCGGCCGGCTCACCAGGTCGCCACGCATGGACGGAATGATGCAGAAACTGCATCGATGATTGCAGCCCTCGGAAATCTTCAGGTAGGCGTAATGTTTGGGCGTCAGCTTGATGCCCTCGCCCGCCCTGGGCGCCGGCAGCAGATCAAGATAAGGGTCGCGTCTGGGTGGCACCGCCTTGTGCACGGCCGACATCACCGAAGCATAGTCCTGCGGCCCACTGATGCTCAGCACGCCTGGATGGGCCTGTTCGATCATTTCCCGACGCGCGCCCAGGCAGCCTGTGACCACGACCTTGCCGTTTTCTTCCAGCGCCTCGCCGATGGCATCCAGTGACTCCTCCACTGCCGCATCGATAAAGCCGCAGGTATTGACCACCACCACGTCGGCGGCATCATAGCTGGGCACGATTTCGTAGCCTTCCACCCGTAACTGGGTCAGGATGCGTTCGGAATCCACCAGCGCCTTGGGACAGCCCAGGCTGACGAAACCCACGCGGGCGGGCAGTTCATTGTGCAGGGAGGAATCCGTAGCAGCGGTCATAAAAGGCCTGATAAGCAAGGAATCGATCATTTTACCGCTCCCGGCCACCCCGGGTTAACCCCTGACCCGAGGTAGACGCGCTACCCGTGATCTGCCACGCTTGTCAAAAATACCAACGCACCACCTTTCATACGGCAGAGGCGCACATGTTCCGTCCCCTGATAATACTGGCCTTGTGTCTGGGCCTCACGGCCTGCCCGGGCAGCGCAATGAATGCGGCTACCAAGCGCCTGGCGGAAGGCCTCAGCAGCGGTCTGCTCAGCCATCACGACCTGGAGATTGTGCAGAACGCCCTGCCCGCTTATCTGGTGACTATCGACGGCCTGATTGCCAGTAGCCCCGAAGTGCCGGAACTCGCCGTCGGCGGCGGACGCCTGTACAGCTTCTATGCCGGATTCTTCGTGGACAATACCGACCGGCAGAAACAGCTCATGGATCGCGCCTATGACTATGCGCGCCGCGGCCTGTGTCTGGAGTTCGATGATCTCTGCGAAGTACTGGACGAACCCATCGAGATCTTCCGCGAAGAGCTGCTGGACCTGGATGAAGACGACATCCCCCTGCTCTATCCCTTCGCCACCACCTGGGCGACCTGGCTGCAGCTGAACAGTGAAGACTGGAATGCCATTGCCGAGGTACCGAAGCTGGAGGCGATCATGGAACATATTGCCAACCTTGACCCCTCGTACGACCACGGCAGCACGTTTATCTACCTGGGCGTGCTGGCTTCCCAGATCCCGCCGGCCATGGGCGGCAAGCCGGAAACCGCACGTGCTCACTTCGAGCGCGCGATAGATCTTTCCGAGGGCAAGAACCTGATCGCCAAGGTCATGTTCGCCAAGCAATATGCACGGCTCATCTTTGATCAGAGCCTGCATGACAAACTGCTCAAGGAAGTCATCGAGGCCGAGCCCAAACAGGGTGACCTGACCCTGAGTAATGTGCTGGCCCAACAGGAAGCCAGGGAACTTTTGGCCGAAAGCGCTGACTTTTTCTAGCGCCGCTCAGGCGGCCGTCACAGACTTTAAACGCGCAGGCAGTTAGAATGCCTGCCCAGTTATGCTTTAACAGAGACCCGGCATGCTCCCCATGATGCGCCATTCCCAGAAAATACTGACCGGCCTGTTCACGGCCGCCACCCTGTGCCTGTCTGCGCCGGCCGTGCAAGCCGCCACCTTCAAGATCGCCACCCTGGCTCCGGACGGTACCCGCTGGATGCAGGAAATGAAGGCGGGCGCGGCTGAAATCGAGAAAAAAACCGAAGGCCGGGTCAAGCTCAAGTTCTACCCGGGCGGCGTCATGGGCAACGACCAGGCGGTGTACCGCAAGATGCGCGCCGGTCAGCTGCAGGGCGGTGCGGTCACCTCGACCAGTCTGTCGGAAATCTACCCGGATGCCGGGATTCTCAGCCTGCCCATGCTGTTCCGCAGCTACGAGGAAATCGATTATGTGCGCGAACGCTATGACCAGAAGTTCGCCCAGGGTCTGGAAAGCGCCGGACTGGTGCCGGTCGGCTTCAGTGAAGGGGGTTTCACCTACCTGATGTCGCAAGGCGACGTCACCACCTTCGACGACCTCGGCGGCAAGAAGGTCTGGGTACCGGAAAACGACCCCATCAACGAGACCATGATCAAGAAGCTGGGCGTTACGCCGGTGCCGCTGCCGTTCCCGGATGTCTATACCGGCCTGCAGACCGGCCTGATCGATACGGTCGCCACCATCCCCACTGCAGCCATTGCCTTCCAGTGGCATACCAAACTGGACAGCATACTGACCGTACCGCTGACCTACATCATGGGCGTACTGGTCATCGACGCCAAGGCTTTCAACAAGCTCAGCGCCGGGGACCAGGCCGTGGTGCGCGCCAGCATGGGCGAGACCTTCAAGAAGCTCAATGCCATCAACCGCGCCGACAACATCAAGGCGCGCGAAGCGCTCGCCAATCAGGATATCCGCTTCAACCAGTTACCCGCGGAAAGCGTCTCCGAGTTGAACCGCATGGCTGAGGAGGCCATCGCCGAGCACAAGGACGACCAGCTGTACACACCGTCCCTGCTGGCGGATATCCGCGACACCCTGGAAGGCTTCCGCAACCAGTAAGTCTCATGCAACAAGCGTCGTCCGAGCACCCTGCGCTACGCTGGCTGCACCGCGCCGAAGATACCCTGCTCGCCAGCCTGCTCGGCGGCATGATTCTGCTGGCCTGCGCCCAGATATTCCTGCGTAATTTCTTCGACGGCGGCTTTACCTGGGCCGACCCGCTGCTGCGGGTCATGGTGCTGTGGCTGGGTATGCTCGGTGCGCTGGCTGCCAGTCGCGGCAACAAGCATATTGTGATTGATGTGCTCAGCCCCGTGATGAGTCCGCGTCTGTTGCAGATCAGCCGTATCATCACCGGCCTGTTCACCGCCGCCGTCTGCGCGGGCGTGGCCTGGTATGCCGGCCAGTTCGTACTCAGCGAATGGGATTACGGCGGACGCGGCGCCGCCAACCTGCCCACGGCGATGCTGGCGTCGATCATTCCCTTTGCCTTCAGCCTCATGAGCCTGCGATATCTCATCTATGCGGCCTTGCTTTTGCGTCAGCCCGCGGCAGCGGAGCAGAAACCATGAGCGCAATGCTGCCGCTTCTGTTGCTGTTACTCGCCCTGCTGGGCGCGCCGCTATTTGCCCTGATCGCGGCCAGTGCGATCGTGGGCTACCAGAACGCCGAAATCGACCCCTCGGTGATCGGCATTGAACTCTACCGGCTGGCCGAGATGCCGGTGCTGCTGGCCATTCCCCTGTTTACCTTTGCCGGCTATGTGCTGGGCGAGAGTGGCGCACCGCAGCGCCTGGTGCGTCTGACCAATGCCCTGCTCGGCTGGATGCCGGGCGGCCTGGCCATTGTGGCGCTGACCGCCTGCGCCCTGTTTACCGCCCTCACCGGCGCCTCCGGCGTCACCATCGTTGCACTGGGCGCCCTGATCTATCCGGCGCTGAAAGAAGCCGGCTACCCGGAACGCTTCAACCTCGGCCTCATCACCACCTCCGGCAGCCTGGGCCTGCTGTTTGCGCCCTCCCTGCCGCTGATTCTCTACGGCGTGGTGGCGCAGCAGCTCAATGTCGGTCCGGCGGTCAGCATCGACGAACTGTTCCTGGCCGGCGTGTTGCCCGGTCTGACCATGCTGTTCCTGTTATCGGTCTACGCTGCTTTCAAGAGCCGTAACCTGCCGAACAACATCCTGCCCTTCGACGCCGGCAAGACCGTCGCCGCCATTCGGGAATCCATCTGGGAGATTCCCCTGCCATTTGTCATTCTGGGCGGCATCTACAGCGGCTATTTCGCGATCTCGGAGGCCGCGGCCGTCACGGCGCTGTATGTATTCGTGGTGGAAGTGCTGATCAAGCGTGAAATAGCCTGGCGCCGCCTGCCGGAAGTCATGCGTGAGTCCATGCTGCTGGTCGGTGGCATTCTGGTGATTCTGGGCGCTTCGCTGGCCTCCACCAATCTGTTGCTGGATGCCGAAATTCCGCAGAAGCTGTTCGAAATCATTCGCAGTCAGATCGACAGCAAGTGGACCTTCCTGTTGCTGCTCAATCTCTTCCTGCTGGCGCTGGGCATGCTGCTGGATATCTTCGCCGCCCTGGTCATCGTAGTGCCCATCATCCTGCCAATTGCCGTGGGTTATGGCATCCACCCCCTGCACCTTGGCATCGTATTCCTGGCCAATATGCAGATTGGCTACTTTACCCCGCCGGTGGGCATGAACCTGTTCATCGCCAGCTACCGTTTCAACCGTCCGGTACTGGAGCTGTACCGGGCGACGCTGCCTTATTTCTTCATACTGTTTGCCGCCGTACTGTTGATCACGTACTGGCCTGCGCTCAGTCTCACCCTGCCTGGTGTGGAAAGCCCCTGAGGGGCGATGAACCAAGGCCTGTAACTGCTGTCACAAACTCGAGCCGTATGGCGGTTCTCAGCGTAACGCCTATAATGGCGACACAATTCCCGGGGGATCTGTCTCCCGGCACAATGGACAAGGATTGAGCGATGATGCTGCTGAAAAAATCTATTCTTCTGGGCCTCGCACTGCTGCTGCCACTGACGGCCCAGGCCGGGATCAGTGAAGAAGAAAAGGCCTCGGACGCGGCCGTGGTTCTGCGCGAGCTGGCCACCATTCCGGAGTCAGCCATACCGCCGAAGCTGCTTGAACAGGCCTATGCCATTGCCGTGATTCCCGACGTACTCAAGGTCGGTTTCATTTTCGGCGGCCGCCGTGGCGAAGGCCTGATTGCCGTCCGCACGCGTGACGGCAAGTGGAGCAATCCCTCCTTCATGACCCTGACCGGTGCCAGCGTGGGCTTTCAGATCGGCGCTTCCTCTACCGACCTGATTCTGGTCTTCAAGAGCCGCGAGAGCATTGACCGCATCACCAGCGGCAAGATCACCCTGGGCGCCGACGTCTCCATTGCCGCCGGCCCCGTGGGACGTGCTGCCGAAGCCGCCACCGATATCCGCTTTGAAGCGGAAGCCTATTCCTACTCGCGTTCACGCGGCCTGTTTGCCGGCGTATCCGCTGAAGGCGCCTCGCTGGCCATTGACGACACCGCCAACGCGGATTTCTACAACGACCGCAATGTGGGCCCGCATCAGCTCTTCAGCAGCACGAACCGCAATAACATGCCCGGCGCCGGCCGTGATTTCGTGCGCACCCTGGAACGCTTCTCCCCGGCTCGCTAGCGCGCCATATCGTTGATCGCAGACAGCAGCTTCCGGCCCGCCCCCTGGCTTAAAAACCCGCATCTGCAAACCCTGTGGGCGGCGCTCGTGCGCCGCCAGCCGGAACTGGATTACCGCCGTGAGCGGCTGGACCTGCCAGACGGCGACTTCGTCGACATTGACTGGACGCTGGGGCAGTCGGGCCCCATCGTCGTCATCCTGCATGGCCTGACCGGCTCCATCGAATCCAAGTACGCGCGTGGCCTGATGAACGCCGCGCATACACGCGGCTGGCGTGCCGTACTGATGAATTTCCGCGGCCAGAGTGGCGAACCCAATCGCCTGCCGCGCAGTTATCACTCCGGTGACACCGGGGATCTGGACTTCCTTATTCATACCCTGCGCAAGCGCGAGCCGGACACGCCGCTGGCTGTGGTGGGCTACTCGCTGGGCGGCAACGTGGTGCTTAAATGGATGGGCGAACAGGGCGCAGCCGCGCCGGTGAAGACCGCGGTTGCAGTATCTCCGCCCTTCGACCTGGCCATCTCGGCCAAAGCCATCAACAGCGGCTTGTCCCGTGGTTACCAGAACAAACTGCTAACCGACATGCGCAGCGCCATCGAAACCAAGTTTTCTGACATGGAGCCGCCCATCGAGCTGCCGGATCTCGAAGAGCTGCAGGACTTCTTCAGTTACGACGATGCCATCACCGCGCCGCTGCACGGCTTCCGCGATGTCCATCATTACTACGAAGAATCCAGCTGCGGGAAATACCTGAAGGACATTCGCGTCCCGACCCTGGTGCTGCATGCCATCGACGACCCCTTCATGTCACCCGTGATTGTGCCCACCGAACGCATGCTGTCGGACCAGGTCACGCTCGAACTCAGCCGCTATGGCGGGCATGTGGCCTTTGTAGCCGCCGACAAGCGCGGCCGTCCCGTATACTGGCTGGAACAACGCATACCGGAGCATCTGCAGAACTTCCTGTCCGGATAAATCTGCAAATATGGGAGGAAATATGCCTCAGGCAGAACAGATACAGCCCCTGAGCGGCAACATGGCGCGCGCCATGCTTGTGCTGCTGGCGGTTGAAATCATCGCCTACAGCCTGGGCTTCCGGGCTTTACTGAATAATGGCTGGCCCTGGGTATCTGCACTGCTCATGATGCTGGGTATTTACCTGGGCATTCGCGTGATCGTCGTCGGCAACAACTTCCTGCAGACCTGGCTGGCCCGCAGCCCGCGCGCGCCCGAACATCAACTCGGCCTGCTCGGCACGCTGCGCCTGCTGTGGGGCGAGTTCTACGTCACCGTAATCTGTTATTCCTTCCTGTTCCCCTTTGAGCGCTGGCTGGTGGATCAGGCGCCCGCCCCCCTACAACCGGGGGCCGGCACGCCCATCATTCTGGTGCCCGGTTTCTGCTGCAATCGCGGCTATTGGGGCGCCATGGCCCGGCACCTCAGTCGTCAGGGTTTCGGGCCGGTCTATGCCGCCTCGCTGGAACCGTTGTTTGGCAGCATGGAAGACAATGCCCGCCAACTCAGTCGCTTTGTTGATGCAGTGCTCGCCCACAGTGAGAGCAACAAGGTGGTACTGGTGGGACACAGCATGGGGGGCGTGGTATCCAGAATCTACGTGCACCAGCTGGACGGTGCCGGCAAGGTGGCCAAGATCATCGCGCTGGGTTCGCCGCATGAAGGCACGGTGATCGCGCATATGGTGTCACCGGCCGGCGAAAACCTGCGGCAGATGCGCCACCAGAGCCCCTGGAGCGTGGCCTTCAACAAGAACCAGCAACAGGACTGCCCGGTGCCCATCACCTCGGTGATCACACCGCATGACAATATCGTCGCGCCGCAGGCCAGCTCCGTGCTGCATTATCCCAATGCCAGCAACATCTTCCTGCCGGGGGTCGGTCATCTGGAAATGCCCTTGTCACGCCGGGTCATGCAAACCGTGGCGCAGGAACTGGAGGGGGTCTAGCACCCGCCGCGCATGCCGGATCTCAGCATAATCATCCCGACGCTGAACGAGGCCAAAAACCTGCCTGCCCTGCTGGACGACCTGTCCGGGCAGCAGGACATCCATCTCGAGATTCTCATTGCTGATGGCGGCTCGGATGACGGCACGGTACAAATTGCAGAATCACGCGGCCTCACCGTTATTGCTTCCGACTCCGGGCGTGGCCGGCAAATGAACCGTGCGGCCGGACGCGCCCATGCCGATTACCTGCTGTTTCTGCATGCCGACAGCCATATCCAGGACCGTCGGATGTTGCATGAGGCGCTGAAGCATCTGCGCATCGAGGATGGCGACCAGCACCTTACCGCCGGCCACTTCCCTATTTTCTTCATGCGCAGCAGCCGCCGGCACGAAGTCACTTACCGCTATATGGAAGGCAAGTCCCGGCTCAATCGCCGGCACTGCCAGAACGGCGATCAGGGTTTGATGCTGCACCGGGACTTCTTCAAAAAACTCGGCGGCTATGACGAGTCGCTGCCGTTCTTCGAAGATTTCCGCATCGCCGACTTCATCCACAATCAGGGCCGCTGGGTGACCCTGCCGGGACGCCTGCTCACTTCGGCCCGCCGTTTCGAACGCGAGGGTCTGCTGGCGCGTTATCTTCTGATGGGCCTCATCGTCATGGCCGAGCAATCGGACATTCCCGAATTCGTACGGCAGGCGCCCGGCATCTACGACGACCATGACGAGGCCGGCCATCTGCTGCTGACTCCCTATTTCCGCTGCTTCGCCAGCATCGCCCGCGAACGCGGCTGGCGCGGCACCTGGCAGGCGCTGATGAACATCGGCCACCTCAGCCGCCTGCACTGGTGGCAGACCTTTTTCTACTTCGATGTGCTTTTCCAGCTGCAAAGCCGCCCCATCCTGCGCTTTTATGACCGGCGTGTTTTCCCCCTGTTCGCCAACCGGCTCGGCGACGGCTTCAGTGCCGTGTTTGCCTGGGTGGTCGGCATGTGGGTGTTTCGGCCATACTTCCGCCTGCGCGAACACTTTGCACTGAAGGCTCTCAAATAACGTCATTCCGACGCAGCGAATAAAATGAGCGATTGGAGGCATCTCGCCGCGAGGAATTTCTCCACTTCGTGCTACGCAACTACCGTCGAAACGACATAAAACATCGACAACTCAGGATCCATTATGACAACACTCGGCACCCCGCTTTCTCCTACCGCCACCAAAGTCCTCATGCTCGGCTCGGGCGAACTGGGTAAGGAAGTGGTCATTGAGCTGCAGCGCCTGGGCGTGGAAGTGATTGCCGTGGACCGCTACGAAAACGCGCCGGCCATGCAGGTGGCGCATCGCAGCCATGTCATCAGCATGCTGGACGGCGCCGCCTTGCGAAACGTTATCGAGCTGGAAAAACCGGACCTGATCGTGCCCGAGATCGAGGCCATTGCCACCGACACCCTGCTGGAACTGGAAGCCGAGGGTTATCACGTCATTCCCACCGCGCGCGCCGCACGCCTGACCATGAACCGCGAGGGCATCCGCAATCTGGCGGCCGATGAACTGGGCCTGCCGACCTCGCCCTACCGTTTCGCCGGTAGCGAGCAAGAATTTCAGGCCGCGATCAAAGACATCGGCCTGCCCTGCGTGGTCAAGCCCATCATGTCGTCTTCCGGCAAGGGCCAGAGCCTGGTGAAAACCGAAGCCGATATTCAAAAAGCCTGGGACTACGCCCAGAGCGGCGGCCGCGCCGGCGCCGGACGTGTGATCATCGAAGGCTTTATCGACTTCGACTACGAAATCACCCTGCTGACCGTGCGCCATGCCGGCGGCACCAGCTTCTGCGAGCCCATCGGCCACCGCCAGGAAGACGGCGACTACCGCGAAAGCTGGCAACCGCAACCCATGAGCGAGGCCGCCCGCGCCGAGTCCGAACGCATTGCCAAAGCCGTTACCGACAACCTCGGCGGCTACGGTGTCTTCGGCGTGGAACTGTTCGTAAATGGCGACCAGGTATGGTTCAGCGAAGTCTCGCCGCGCCCGCATGACACCGGCCTGGTCACGCTCATCTCGCAGGACCTCTCCGAGTTCGCCCTGCATGCCCGCGCCATCCTGGGCCTGCCCATTCCGGCCATTCGCCAGATGGGGCCGTCCGCCTCCGCCGCGATACTGGTAGCAGGCGACCAGAGCGCCCCGACCTTCACCGGCCTGGATGCGGCCCTGGCCGAACCGGATACCCAACTGCGCCTGTTCGGCAAGCCGGAAGTCGCCGGCCGCCGCCGCATGGGCGTGGCCCTGGCTCGCGATGAAAGCATCGACACCGCCACCGCCAAGGCCATGCGCGGGCGGGATGCCGTCAAAACCGCCTAGTCATCAAAGCGTCACCCACGGCGCTGTGCAATCTGATAAGGTCTTTCAGGGTCTGGTACAGGAATAACCCAACCAGGAGGCGACGATGGCCTCGAACCCGTCGAGCATAAACAGAACAACATCTACGGCTGAAACCCTGCCGGAACGCTACCGGCGCATTCGTGCGGCCACCGAATCCCTGTGCGCACCGCTGTCGGCGGAAGATATGTGCATCCAGACCATGGATGACGTCAGCCCGGGCAAATGGCACCTGGCCCATACCAGCTGGTTCTTTGAAACCGTACTGCTCAAGCCGCATCTGCATGGCTATACGGAATTCCATCCGCAGTACGCCTACCTGTTCAACTCCTACTACGAAACCTTTGGCGAACGGCATGCACGGCCCTACCGTGGCATTCTTTCCAGGCCCAGCGTGGAAGATATCTACGCCTACCGCGCTCATGTGGATGAGCACATGGAACGATTACTCGACCGGGCTGACAACGAAGTTACCCGCCTCACCGACATCGGCCTCAATCACGAGCAACAGCACCAGGAACTGATGCTCACCGACATCAAGCACGTGCTGGGCAGCAACCCGCTGTGGCCCGCCTATATCGAGCAAACCCCGGAACCCGGCGAGCCGCTGCTGATGGGCTGGCTGGAAGAACCCGAAGGCATCCGCGAGATTGGCCATACCGGCGAGGCCTTCGCCTACGACAACGAAACACCGCGTCACCGCGTGTGGCTGGATGCCTATGCCATTGCCGACCGGCCCATCACCAACGCCGAATATCTGGAATTCATGGCCGACGGCGGCTATACCACCGCCACCCTGTGGCTGTCCGATGCCTGGGATGTGGTGCAGCGCGAACAATGGCAGGCGCCGCTCTACTGGCAAAACCGTGACGACCAATGGTGGCATTACACCTTGCAGGGCGCCCGCCCGGTGCAACCGCATGAACCGGTCACGCATCTGTCCTTCTATGAAGCCGACGCCTATGCCCGCTGGGCCGGCGCCCGCCTGCCGACCGAGGCGGAATGGGAAGTCGCCGCCAGTGAACACGCCATCGTCGGCGACTTCGTCGAGGCCGGCCGCCATCATCCGCAGGGCCTGAGCAACCAGGCGCCGGGCAGCGGTTCGGCCTTCCTCTTCGGCGGTGTGTGGGAATGGACAGCCAGCGCCTACAGCCCCTATCCCGGTTATCAGACACCCGAAGGTGCGCTGGGCGAATACAACGCCAAATTCATGTGTAATCAGTTAATTTTGCGCGGCGGCTCCTGCGCCACGCCGCAGGATCATATCCGCGCCACCTACCGCAACTTCTTCTACCCGCAGCAGCGCTGGCAATTCACCGGTCTGCGCCTGGCCCGCGACCTCAGCCGCTAAATCAACAAGAACACGGTGACAATATGGCTCCCTCTTTTTCCAGCGCCTTACGCAAACAGCAACTGGCCGACATCGACCTGCTCGACCTCGAACCGGACACCGACACCCTGCTGGCCGATGTCATTGCCGGACTGAGCGCCACGCCCAAGACCCTGCCCTGCAAGTACTTCTACGACGCCCGCGGCGCCAAACTGTTCGAGCAGATCTGTGAGCTGGAGGAGTACTACCCCACCCGCACCGAACTGGGCATCCTGCAGGACAACCTGGAAGACATCGCCAAACGCGTGGGCCCGGACTGCGCCGTGATCGAACCCGGCAGCGGCAGCGGCATCAAGACCCGCCTGCTGTTGGAACATCTGCATGATCCGGTGGCCTACATGCCTATCGACGTGGCCCGCGACCAGTTACTGGACTATGCCGCCCAACTGGCCGTCGACTTCCCGGCCATGGACATCCTGCCGGTCTGCGCCGACTTCACCCAGGCGCTACAACTGCCCGAACCAAACCGCGAAACGCAGAACCGCATGATCTACTTCCCCGGCTCCACCATCGGCAACTTCAAACCCGAGGAAGCCAGGCAACTGCTCAAGGGCTGGCGGCAACTGCTGGGCGACAGCGGCTCACTGCTGATCGGCGTGGACCTGAAGAAAGACCCCGCCATCCTCGAAGCCGCCTACAACGACCAAAAAGGCATCACTGCCGACTTCAACCTCAACCTGCTCAAACGCCTGAACCGCGAACTGCAGGCCGACTTCAATCTCGGCCAGTTCCGCCACCATGCCGACTACGACGAAGCCACCGGCGCCATCCGCATGTGGCTGGTGAGCAAAGAAAAACAGCAGGTAAATATCAACGGCTCGGAACACTTCGACTTCGAAACTGACGAAGCCATCTGTACCGAGCATTCGCATAAATACTCGCCGGATGACTTTATCACCCTGGCCGCCCAGGCCGGCTGGCAGACAGAACAGATGTGGACAGACGAGAACCGGCTATTCAGCCTTTGGTATTTACAAACCGGCTGATCAGTAGCAGTCTAAAGACCTCAACTAAAACAAATATCAACACGAGGTGCTTTTCTCGATGAGCGAGTCCCGTTTCATATTCCTGTATTCCGGAATTTCAAAGATTTATGCCTGCACTGCCGGGGTTATACACCTGGGGCCGCCAGGTTATTCACCTGTTTAGGTGTCTAATACTAGTTATGCACCATTAGAGAGGGAACGTGGACTTTCATGAAGAATGAGAAATATCAAAAATACATAAACAATTTTCGCAGACGTTTGGCTCGTCACCTTCGTCCAGGGATTGGTATTTCTTGTGATATTTTTCCCTCAGAAGATGGCGGAGCAATACTTGAATTTAAATTAGGTGACGGTCTTGAAAATGACGATCGCTACCAAGCATTAAGTCCATCAATCGGCACCGCCCTAACAAAAGTAAATCAGAGAGCTTTTAGCGGGAATTTCGGCAGTATGCGTTTTGGTGGCACAAGTACGTTACTTGAACCCAACCGAATCATCTACATCAAAGAATCTAACCCCAACGAATGGAATGACGACGCTGCCCAACGCGACATAGAAAAACTTCTTTCTAATAGCAAGAGGGCAGAAAAATGAAAATCGGCCCTTTGGAAGGAACGCACGAAGAAGTAAGAAATATCTTTGAAGATAATGGCCTAAATTTATCCGACTATCTCTTAAAGCCTAGTGCCCCGCTCAACCGCGTTTGGCTAATACTCCCAGTTGTATGTATTTTTACAAGTGCTGGGATACTTACATTCTTCGATCAAGCCGAAGACAAAACGAGAATATTTATATTCCTATGTGGGTTTGGCTCAAGTATTTGGGGTGGCATATCACTGCATATTCGGTTCAAATCAGTCTGGGCAGCTATGGCGCTAATTATTGGTGGGCTGCTAATAATGCTAGTAGCCCTTGGAGTTCTTTCCCCTACTGAGTTACTCAATCATATAAATGCGGTAAAAGATGGTGCATAACAATTCGCTCAAGCAGGGACGCCCAGCTTCGCTGGCCGCCCCTTAGCTCAGGCGTTAGCTCCGTGAAAATACCGGAAGAGTTGTTCTTATTTGTAGAGAAGGCGCAACGCTTAGAAACGAGTGCTTTTTGGGATTGGGCAACTAGCCGTCGCGGCGAGTCCGATATGGAAAAAATCGTTCAGGGTAACTGGCTCGCACATGACGGCCTAAACCAAGATGCGCTTGACGCATTTTGCCTCAATCTACGATTTCTAATTCAAGATCGTGATGGATTTTCTATTAGAAAAATTGCCGATATCACTGGTACTTGGGAAGATCGATTTTCTCCCCAAAGAAAAGCTATACGGGAAGCTAGGGATAAATTGCACCAGGAGCTAAAAGGAAAAGCCTTTGTTCAATTTAAAGATAATGGTGAAATGACCAACGAGGAGCTATTTCAAATAGTTTTTTATGGTGGAATCGTGCATGCGAACCCTAAAAAAAGGAAGGACTTTACAACCCTTACCACCGCAGGAGCATTCTCCTATTTTGTCTTCCAGTCTTTCCTGGAAGTACTCTTCTTCTACAGAAATTGCATTCAGACGATTGCGTTTCATATATCAAAATATATCAAGGCCCATGAAAGCTCTGCTGCCCGAAGCTAACAAGGCACTCAAGCGGGACCGCCCTAATCGGGCGGCTGATCTAGCACCACTTCGGTGAATAAAGGGGTCGGAGTAAATTAACTAGAGAAAAATCTATTCCGCCTCTTTACGCACGCCCACCCGAATCCCTTATCTCACTGACCACCACTTAACTCCAGCCCCGAACAGCAACATTGTCGATTTGCATTTGCCGGATTCGATTAATCAATGTCGATGAAACGAACGACATGCCGTGGACACAGATAGTGCAACAAAAGGAGTCAAGAATCAGCCCCCATTTTCTTTTACGTATTGACCAACAGCCACGCGATCCCGGAGGTAGATAATCGTGCATGAAGAGTCAGTAAAAATTACGGCGCAGATGCTGGTTCGCAAGCCGGTATCCGAAGTATTTGAAGCCATCGTTAACCCAGAGATCACTACCAAGTTCTGGTTCACTAAAAGCTCGGGCCGGCTCGATAGCAACACGCAAGTGCGTTGGGACTGGGAGATGTTCGGTGTCGGCGACACTCTCACGGTCAAGGAACTGGAAGAAAACGCCCGGATACTCATCGAATGGGAAAATGATCCAACAATCGTTGAGTGGCATTTTGAGGAACGTGGAGATGGAGCAACTTTGGTCACTATTACCAACTGGGGATTTCCCGGCACTTGTGACGAAGTACTGCCTCATGCTGTTGACTCGAAGGGCGGTTATACGATGGTGCTTGCAGGCCTCAAGGCCTGGCTGGAGCATGGCATTGAACTCAATCTAGTGCCCGATCAGTTTCCAGATGGTTGTCCAGTGTGATGCATACGCATAACTAGTCGTTGCAGCGAATGTCAGGAGCGATATCGAGATAATTATGGAATTCAATCCGAAAAACAAAATTGTTCAGCTTTGCCTTCAGGGCATGGGTATGGCAGAAAAAGAATTACCTGAAGAAGCAAGCAAACTCTTTTTTCAGGCCTGGAATGAAGCAACATATGACTTTGAAAAATTCATTTCCGCTCATTATGTGGCTCGATATCAAAAAAATACTTCCGAGAAATTGGAGTGGCTTGAGACAGCTTTAAAGTATGCGCTAAAAATCCATGACGACACCGTAAGTAGTGCCTTACCTTCTCTCTATTCAAATATTGCAAAATGCTACGACGATATAAACGAACCTGACGAAGCAAGAAAGAATTATGAACTAGCGGCTTCCGATATAGGCCGGCCTTCTGACAAAGGCCCCTTCTATCATGGGACGAAAGCGGATTTGCAGGTTGGCGACCTCCTGACAGCAGGCGAAAACTCAAATTACAAAGCAGGCCTCAAGATGAATCATGTTTATTTCACAGCCCAGGTTAACGGGGCAGGATTGGCCGCTGCATTGGCAGAGGGTGAGAGGCGGGAACGTGTTTATATTATTGAACCAACAGGGGCATTTGAGCATGACCCGAATGTCACCGATAAAAAGTTTCCTGGTAATCCAACACGCTCATATCGCTCGCAAGCGCCGTTGAAAATCGTTGGCGAAGTAACGGACTGGACACGACAAACATCTGAGGATGTTAACGAATGGCGCGAAAAGCTGGCCAAGAACAAAGGAGAAATTATTAATTGATTTCGAATAAAGGGGGTCGGAGTAATTTTTTTCACTTCTTATGTGGCTTCAATTCATACCGGCCTCTTTTTTTCCGCAGACATCCCGACTCAATGAATGCACAAGAATAGCTCACTAAAGGGATCGCCACCCCTGACATCGGGGTGGTGGCAATCACGAACAATAAAAGGGATCTGGGCTGTACTGAGTTTTCCGGACACTTCAATAGGGGGACAATGCCCCGGGAGGTGTCAGATGGTCAAGCGGCAA
>ENA-ORCV01000184-ORCV01000184.1-marine-metagenome-genome-assembly--contig:-NODE-184-length-88105-cov-4.962432_pt1 | contig 88105 bp, 92 predicted proteins | sample MGYA00237779_ERZ508509 | MGnify/ENA primary metagenome ERZ508509 (study PRJEB26180, sample SAMN06268772) | marine metagenome | isolation source: Bioluminescent Bay, La Paraguera, Puerto Rico | place... | reverse complement strand
GCTTCCTGGCCGGTGGTGGCCATGGGGGCCATCAACAGCTTGAAGTCTTCCTGGGTGTAGCCAAAGGCCTGCAGGCGGTCGAGCAGGCTTTCCGAGCTCTTGGGCGCCTGCGGTTCGGTGGCCGGCAGGTCCTCGAGCACGATCTGGCTGCGGGCGAGCCATTCGGCATAGGGGTTCTTGGTGGCGAGTTGCTTCTTCACTTCCTCATCGGAAATGATGCGGCCTTCCTCGAGGTCGATCAGCAGCATGCGGCCCGGCTGCAGGCGCCAGCGCTCGACGATGTCTTCGTCCGGGATATCGAGCACGCCGGATTCCGAGGCGAGGACGACATGGCCCTCGCGGGTCACCAGGTAACGGGCGGGACGGAGGCCGTTACGGTCGAGCGTGGCCACGACATAGCGGCCGTCCGACAGCGACATGGCGGCGGGGCCATCCCAGGGCTCCATGAGGGCGGCGTGATATTCGTAGAAGGCGCGACGCTCTTCATCCATCAGCGGATTGCCGGCCCAGGCTTCGGGGATCAGCATCATGGCCGCATGGGGCAGCGAGTAGCCGCCGCGCACGAGGAACTCGAGCGCGTTATCGAAACAGGCCGTGTCGGACTGGCCTTCATAGGAGATGGGCCAGATCTTGGTGATGTCGTCGCCGAATTTGGGCGAGGAGACCGAGGCCTGGCGGGCCGCCATCCAGTTGACGTTGCCGCGAATGGTGTTGATCTCACCATTGTGGGTGGTCATGCGATAGGGGTGGGCTAGCTTCCAGGACGGGAAGGTATTGGTCGAAAAGCGCTGGTGCACGAGCGCAATGGCGCTTTCGAAGGCCTCGTCGTGGAGGTCGGTATAGAAGGCGCCCAGCTGGTCGGCCAGGAACATGCCCTTATAGACGATGGTGCGGGCCGACATGGAGACGACGTAGAAGCCGTTGTCGCTGTCGCTCTCGGGCACTTCCTTATAGACGGAATTGGAAATGACCTTGCGCACGATCAGCAGCTTGCGCTCGAACTCGTCGAGCGACAGGCCTTCGGGGCGCGCAATCACCATCTGCTCGATGATCGGCTGGGTGGCGATGACGCCTTCGGAGAGACGCGAATTGTCAGTGGGCACGGCGCGTTCGCCGAGCAGGCGCAGGCCTTCGGTTTCCAGGCAGCGACGCACCACGGCAGCGCACTTGTCGCGCAAGGCGGCGTCGTTGGGATAGAAGATCATCGCCACGGCGTAGTGGTGCTTTTCGGGCAGGGCGAAGGGCAGGACCTTTTCGAAAAAGGCGTGCGGGGTCTGCACCAGGATGCCGGCGCCGTCGCCCATCAGCGGGTCGGCGCCCACGGCACCGCGATGCTCCAGGTTCTCGAGAATTTCGAGACCCTTCTGCACCACTTCGTGGCTGGGCTTGTTCTTGATATTGGCAATCATGCCGATGCCGCAGGCATCGTGCTCGTGAGCGGGGTCATAAAGGCCCTGCGCCTGGGGGCGGCCATCGACGCGCTTGCCGTCCAGAATCAGGGTTTTGCGATTGGCTGCTTCGGTCTGGGCGGGAATGCCGGTCCGGATGTTTGCCATGGCTCAACCTCGTTCTGTTCGGGCCCGCTTACCGGGCTATTGTTTCGTCTTGCGCATCCTGCTGGTGCCGGTTTGCCGGCGGGGCGGATGCATGGTTTCCTCTGGGGCGCAGTGTTCAGCCGGGTCGTACTACACGAGTACGGCTCGATTGAGCAAATCGCATTCCTGTCTGGGGAGCGGCACTGCATCCAAATGGCCGCTCATAATTCGAGCTCAGGCGAATTACCGCCCATATTAGCTCCGCCTGTCCGTTTCCGCTATCGACTAGCGGTCCAGCCGGACCAGCGTGCGCGCTGACCGCGGAGAGCGGGGCGACGCGTCAGATAGGACAGAGATGCTGCCCTAACACCGGCACATTTGCATAATTCAAAACTGGGGGCAAGCGATTTCACTGCCTGGGCGCGACAAAAAATAGGACTTGGCAGAAAAATCGATAGGAAACTGTAGGAGAGTGGGCCCGGAAACGCGTTGGGCGCCCTTCCGGACGCCCAAACTCTAGCGGATAGGTCAAGAAGTCCTATTCGAGATGCGACTTGATGAACCACAGATTCTTGTCGAGGTCGCGGGAAAAGGCGGTCAGGATATCGGCGGTGTCGGCGTCGCCGGCTTCATCGGTGGTGTCGATATCCTCGCGCACCTGATTGGCCAGCTTGCCGAACCGCTCAGCCAGCGCGGCGAGATGGTCGGGCACCTTCTTGATGTCGGTCGGGTAGGCCTCAAGGCTGGTTGACTTGGCCACGGTCTGGCTCGTGCCGTCAGGCGTTCCATCCAGCTGGGCGATCCGTTCTGCAATGACATCGACATGGATGTCGAGGCTGGCGCGCATGGGATCAAGCATTTCATGAACGGCGATGAAATTGGGGCCCTTCAAGTTCCAGTGCGCCTGCTTGGTCGCCAAGGCCAGATCGATGCTGTCGGCAAGGCGCGCATTGAGCACGTCGATGACTGCGGATTTGGCGTTGGCCTTGAGATTGATGGAGGGGGTTTTCATCGAGACGTTCCTGACGCTGAGTGTGAGGGAGGCCTGCGGCCCTTGTTCTCTCAACTGTCATTGCCGCAGACTCGTTCCAACGCGCGCGACCACCACACTATTCAGCCGGTGCGGCCCTTGTGCGATTACCGGACACCGCTGCGCGTTGCCTCATCGGGATTATGAGGCCAAAGCAGGCGACCGGCAGAAGTGCAAGGGCGGTCCAGGACCAGAGCGTGGCGGCAACGCCGGCATGGCCAATGGCCAGCGCCATGGTGAAGGGCGCAATCGCTGCCGCCATCTGCCGTGCTGCGGAGATCTGGCCCTGTCTGGCGCCGTAGTTGTGGCGGCCGAACAGGTGCAATGGCAGTGATCCGGAGACGATGCTGGTCAGACCCGACCCCAGGCCAAAAATCAGGGCGAACGCTACGGCGCCGCCCATGGCAGGCGCCGAAACCGTGAGCAGGAGCAGCGCCAGTGGTAGCGAGGCGGCGGCGATCACGGCCAGGGTGGTCGGTGCCAGTTTGCCGCCAAAGACCATGTTGATCAGGCGTGCCAGCACCTGTGCCGGGCCGAAGATGCTCGAGATCAACAGGACTTGCGTACCCAGATCCAGTGCCTGGAGAAGAGGGACCATTTGGAGCGTCACCGCTGCCAAGACCAGTCCCTGCAGGGCAAAGCCAATCAGGACCAGCGAGAAGAGCAAGCGGGGCGGACCACCTGTGACTGGTGATTCTGCAGGCAGGTCGATAGCGAACGCCTCGGGCGGGGCGAGGCGGGCAGGGTCAGAAATGCGGCTCAGCCAGAGATGCAGGGGCAGACAAACCACGATGTTGATGGTGGCAAAGACGACATAGCTGGCGCGCCAGCCGATCTGCCCGTCGAGAAAGGCTGTCGCAGGCCAGAAGAGAGTGGATGCAAATCCGGCGATCAGGGTCAGGTGGGTGATGCTGGCCTGCGCCTGCCTGCCGCCGAGTTGTACAAGGACCGCGAAGGCGGCGGCATAGAGCACCAATGTGGACGCCACCTCCATACCCATCAGGGCGACCACGAAAAATGGCCCATCGGGCGCGATGGCCATGAGCACAAGGAACAGGCTGACGAGCACCGACCCCGCGCTCATGCTGCGTGCGGCGCCGAAGCGGTCGAGCATGCGTCCGGTAAAGGGTGCCGCCAGCCCGCCGACCAGCAGAGCCAGGGTCAGGCTGCCGAATATCCATTCGGTCGACCAGCCAAAGCTGCCGGCAATGGCCGGTGCCAGCACGCTAAAGGAATAATAGAGCGAGCCATAACCCACGATCTGGGTCATGCCGAGGGCCCAGACGGCGGCGGCTGGAACAGGTTTGGTCATTGCGTCTGAGCTCTGGCAGAGGTGATGCGATGTTCAGGCGAAGCAGGGGGCTTGGGTTGCCGAGCCGCAGCAGGCCGCTTCCACCGGGGCGGCACGGTGACGTGGCTTGCAGATTGCCGGGCGTTTCTCGAGCACCAGCCTGGTGTGCCCCTGGATTGTGTCGACGCCAGCGATGTCGAAGACCTGCATGGCCTCATCTGGGCGGCTGACCTCGAAGGTGACGCGCGAAGACTGATCCAGACCCAGGGCCGCCTCAACGCGCCCGAGAATGGAGAGGAACTTGCCAACGGTCATGAAGTCTCCGCCAGCCTGCGCCGGAATGTCCTCGACCTGCAGGATGGTCTCGATCCAATTGTCGGGATTGCCGCCGCAGTCGAGTGCGGAGAGCCGCGCGAACTTTATTTCGGTCACATGGTAGCCGGCCTGGATGGTGCGGCCCGCATATTCGAACACCAGGGGCTGGGTCTCGCGCGCCTTGAGTGCATTGCGCAGCGTGATCAGATCGAAATCCGCCTGGGCAGGGGAGGTGACAGGGATGTTCATGGGCGCTACCATTATCTCAATGTTTCAAGAGATATTGAAATGACAATGGATGAAAAGCAAGCCCTTGATGCGTTCGGGGCGCTTTCGCAGGAGACACGGCTCAAGATCGTGCGGATGCTGGTGATGGCGGGTGAGGCAGGCATGGCTGCCGGCGCCATCAGCGCGGCGGTCGGAGCCTCGTCCTCGCGCACCTCGTTTCACCTGGCACATCTGGAGCGCTCCGGCCTGATCTCGTCGCGCCGCGAGGCGCGGTCGATCGTCTATATGGCCAATTTTGACGGCCTCTCCGGACTGGTCGATTTTCTGATGCGCGACTGCTGCCAGGGCCATCCCCTGATGGTTGCCGGCGTCAATGAAGCCACCGAAGCCTGTTGCAGCATGGCAGAAACCGGCTGATGAAAAAGGCGCGGCCCTTGCGGACCGCGCCTTCTTTCGTTCCGATGGACTCGGAAAGGCTTAGTTTACGGATTTGTCCTCAATGGTGGCGGTGCCGCCATTGATGGGGATGGTGCGCGCCTTCTTGCTCTCGGGCAGTTCGCGCTTCAGTTCGAGATGCAGCAGGCCGTTTTCGAGGGCCGCGCCCTGGACCTCAACATAGTCGGCAAGCTGGAAACGCAGCTCGAAAGCCCGTTCGGCGATGCCGCGATGGAGGAATTCGCGCTTGTTGTCTTCAGCATCGGAGGGCTTGGCACCCTTCACGACCAGGCTGTTTTCCTTGGTCTCGACGGCAATGTCGCCATTGGAGAAGCCGGCTACGGCAATAGAGATGCGGTAGGCATCATCGCCAGTGCGCTCGATATTGTAGGGCGGGTAGGTCTTGGCTTCCTGGGCGCCAAGGCTGTCGAGCCGGTTGAACAGCCGGTCGAAGCCGACAGTGGAGCGATAGAAGGGGGAAAAGTCGATGGTCTGCATTTTCACATTCTCCGATTGAGCAACGTGGTTGAGTGTCGACCGGTGCCTGTGGCGGAACTCCCTCGATCAGGCGAGCAATCCGTTGGACAGGGCCGGCGTCCCCGGCAATCCCGGCGGACAGCATAGATGTAGGCGGCACAAAACGCGGTTCAAGAGGCCTGGCACATGAATGGAATATGAACGGTGCGCTCTGCGCTGGTTCAGGTGCACGGCGCTAGAAAGGGGCATGTGAGTGCGGCCGGACAGCTCCGGCGGAAGCGTTCACAGACCCCTGGCGGTCCCGTCAACCCGCCCCCCGCATGGGACCGCACAGACATGAAAAGCCAGCAGCCAGCCCGGTTGCTGGCTTTTCTTTTACCAAAGGGCCCGCTTATGGTCTGTGCAGCGTAGAAGAGGCCAGGAATTGACCGCGCAGATCGACCCGAATGGACCCAGGCTGGTCTCCATCCCTTCCAACCCGGTGCCCGAGGGCGCCCGCGTGGGCTTCTTCAAGACCTCCGACGGGGTGCGCCTGCGCTATGCGCTCTGGCCGAAATCGGAAGGGCCGCAGCGCGGCACGATTTGCCTGGTGCAGGGGCGGACCGAATATATCGAGAAGTATTTCGAGACGATCGCTGACTTCCGGCGGCGCGGCTTCAACGTGGCAACCTTTGATTGGCGCGGGCAAGGCGGGTCAGACCGGCTGATCGGCAATCCGCATGTGGGCTATGTCGATCGGTTCGAGGACTATTGGACGGATCTGCGGTGCTTCCATGCCGATATCCTGCTGCCCGATTGTCCGCCGCCCTTTTATCTGGTGGGCCATTCCATGGGCGGGCTGGCCAGCCTGATCGCGGCAACGCGGGACCGGATGATGTTCGACCGGGTGTTTCTCTCCGCTCCCATGGTGGGGCTTCATGGCATGGATGAGAGCCTCGGGCGCTGGGCTGCCATCGCCGAAGCCGTGAGCTTTTTCGGGCTCGGGCATTTGCCGCTCAAGCGCAAGGGCGACCGGCGGCCGGACGAAAGCATGTATCCGGACAACCCGCTGACCTCGGACATGCTGCGCTACAAGCGCATGGTCGACACCGTGCGGGCCGATGACGGGCTCTATATCGGCTCGCCCAGCTTCCGTTGGCTGGCGGCGGCCATGCGCGCCATGCTTGAGACCCGCCAGGACCGCTTTCCCGGGGAAATCCGCATTCCGTTGCTGATCCTGGCAGCGGCGCGGGAGCAGATCGTGTCCACACCGGCCATCGAGCAATTGGGCCTGCGCTTGCGTACGGGGCGCCACATGGTGATTGCCGGTTCGCGGCATGAAATGTTCATGGAAACCGATGCGGTGCGCGGACAGGTCTTCGCGGCTTTCGACGCGTTTATTACGGAGCAGAGCACGTGAACGAAGTGAGCGAGAACCAGGGGCGAGCGCGGATCAATGACGCGATGCGCGCTGACATGAACAATGCTGTTCTATGTTGGCTGGCCACGGTCGATGCGGATGGGGTTCCGAATGTCACACCCAAGGAAATTTTCGCGGCTCATGGCGATGATACCATTCTGATCGCTGATATCGCTTCGGCCAATAGCGTGCGCAATGCTACAGGCCATCCCAAGGTGTGCGTCAGTTTTGTGGATGTGTTCCGGCAGAAGGGATTCAAGGTCGTGGGAACGGCGCGCCTGATCGCCCCTGACGACGCTGATTTCGAACGGATGAGCGCACCCTTGCGGGTGCTGACAGGCGGCTCCTTTCCGATCAAGCATGTCATTGCGGTGAGCGTGGATAAGGTGTCGCGCATCTGGGCGCCAAGCTATGCCCTTTTCCCCGAGCGCAGCGAAGCGGACCTGATGGAAGCGGCCTATCGCACCTATAAGGTCCGCCCCGAAGCTGAAAACCCCTAAGCGGCGTTGGTCAGGATTAGTGCCTGTTCCAGCACTTCGGGCGCTGCGGCGGCCACGACATTGCTGCCTTCGACACCTTTATTGCGGAGCAAAGCACCTAAGCATTTGGATTTTTGGCTAGTGCGTGAGGACGGGATAGAGCGAGGCGACCAGCAGGATTGCCATGACGATGTTGAAGGCGCGCAGGCGGGTCGGTGTGGATAGGACGCGCCTCAGGTGGTCGCCGGCGACCACCCAGACGCTGATTGAGGGTGCGTTGACCACGCCGAAGACCAGGGTCACCAGCAGGATGACCTGGAGCGAGCCGCTGCCGGCATAGACGGTCATGGCCGTCAGCGCCATGGTCCAGGCCTTAGGATTGACCCACTGGAACAGGACGGCCTGCCAGAATGTCATCAGCTGGCCCTCGATCGCCCGTTTGCCCATCGAGGATGTGGTGGCGAGTTTATAGGCGAGATAGAGCAGATAGACGGTGCTGACTGCCTTGAGCACCTCGTGACTATAGGGAATGGCGTCAAAAATGCCCATCAGACCCAGCCCGACAAGGCCAACCATGACGGTAAAGCCGATGCAGACGCCAAGCGCATGGGGCAGGGTTCGCCAGGCGCCGAAATTGACCCCGGATGCCATGAGCATGAGGTTGTTGGGGCCCGGTGTGATGGAGGATACCAGGGCGAAGAGCGCCAATGCGGTCAGGATTTCGTAGCTCATGGACGCAATGTTTGCGCAAACAGTGCGCAATGTGCCATCTATATCAGCCAAACTGGACCGCACATTGGCAATCAATGATCGATATTGACGCAAAAGACAGCGAAATATTGTCCATTCTTGAGCGTGATGGGCGCATCACCAATCTGGCGCTGGCGGCCAGGGTGGGATTGTCACCTTCGGCCTGCCTGAGGCGGGTGCAGGAGATGGAGAAGGCCGGGTTGATCACCGGCTATCGTGCTGTCACGGATCGTGCCGCGCTCGGCGTGGGCTTTGTCGCCTATATTGCGGTGGGGCTGTCGGATCATTCTCAGGTTGCCCAGCGCGCCTTCGAACGGGCCGTGGCACAGGCGCCCCAGGTGCGGGAGTGCCACAATGTCACGGGCACGATCGAATATATCCTCCGGGTCGAGGTGGCCGATATCGGTGCCTATAAGAGCTTTCATACCGATGTACTGGGTACGCTGCCGGCGGTGCACGCCCTCACCACCTATGTTGTGCTCGATTCGACCAAGGATTTGCGCGCCTAGGTCATGCGGCGTTGACCAGCTCCAGCGCCTTGTCGAGCAATTCCGGCGTCGCCGCGGCGATAACATTGCCGCCGCCGCTGGGGTCCGAGCCGTCCCAGCAGGCGATGGCGCCCCCGGCCTCACGGATGATGGGGACCAGGGCCGCGATGTCATAGGTATTGAGATAGGGCTCGATGACCAGATCGGCCTGGCCGGCGGCCAGCAGGGCATAGCCATAGCAATCCATGCCGAAGCGCTGCAGTCGCGTGCCCCGTTCCACCGCCAGCCATTTGCTCCAGTGCTCGCCCTGGAACAGATTGGGGGTGGTGGTGAAAACGCGAGCCGATGACAATTCGGTCTGTCCGCTGGTCTGGTTTGTGCGCAGCAGCTCGCCGCGTCGATAGGTGGAGCGGCCGGGCACGGCCAGAAACTCTTCGCCAATGAATGGTTGACTCATCAAGCCGGCCACGGCCACGCCGTCGATGGCGAAGCCGATCAGCGTACCCCAGACCGGCGCCCCGGAGATGAAGGCACGGGTTCCGTCTACCGGGTCGATAATCCAGCTATAGCGGCTTTCGCCGGTTGTGCCCCATTCCTCCCCGATAATGGCATGATCGGGAAAGGCATCGGCAATGATGCCACGCATAACGGTCTCGGCGCCCTTGTCGGCCTCGGTTACCGGATCAAAGCCGGCATGGAGCTTGTTGTCGATGGCCAAGGGGGTGCGGAAGAGCGGCAGGGTATGGTCCGCAGCTGCGGCGCCGGCCTGCCGCAATACGGCCTCGATTTTCTCAAAGTCGATGGAATGGGGGGGCATTCTGGGCTTTCGGGGGCTGGGCGGGTGGTAAAATAATAGAATTGACAACAGTTTATTGTCGAACACGAAAAGTTGAGCGACAGAAATGCTATCTATTTGCCCAGTTCATCCTGTGTCGTTTCTGAGTCATTTTTGCAACAAGGTATTGATGAACTGCTGTGGAACAGGATGTGGCGACTTGCCGCGCGCGGCGAATGCGTTCATCGACAAGGGGCATGGTGCGTTGCCGGACATCCGGGCATCTGGGTGCCGCGTCCGGCAAACATCGTTCCTCCCTTGACTGGGGCCGTCTTTGGGGGCGGCCCCCTTTGTTTTGACTGTATTATTCCGCCGCTGCCTGTTCGGGGAGGGCTGTGGTTCCGGCCAGGGCTGCCAGATCCAGGCCAACCAAGGTGCGGATCAATTGCTCGATCAGCGTCCGGACAGTTTCGAAACCGGCATTCTTCTCCAGCGTCACCTCGTTCATGTAGAGGTGGCGGCTAATTTCGATCTGCAGGGCATGCACGCCATGTTGCGGGCGGCCATAGGCACGGGTGCAGAAGCCGCCTGCGTAGGGCCTGTTGCGCGCCACGCGCAGCCCGGCCGAGGAGAAGACGGTTTCCACCAGGTCGACCAACGGCGCAGCGCAGGTCGTGCCATAGCGATCGCCCAGGACAATATCGGGCGTGGCGCGTTCGCCATGACGCCCCAGCCGCGGCATGGAGTGGCAATCGATGAGGACTGCCAGGCCAAAGCGGGCGACGCTTTCGGAGAGCAGTTTCTGCAGTGCCGCATGATAGGGGTGATAGATGCCCTCGATCCGCATGCGCGCATCTTCCAGTGTCAGGCGCTCGCGGTAAATGGGCTTGTTCTCGGCCACGACGCGGGCCAGCGTGCCCAGGCCCGCGGCGACGCGGGGCGAGGTGGTGTTGAACCGGTCCGAAAGCGGCTCGACGAACATGGTCGGGTCCAGCTCCCAGGGCTCACGATTGACGTCGAGATAGGCCCGGGGGAAATGGGCTCGCAGCAGCGGGGCACCGAGGTGGGGCGCCCGCGCGAAGAGCTCATCGACAAAGGCATCTTCGGACTGGCGGATGGAGAGATGATCCAGCCGGGCCATCGCCAGAAAGCGCTCGGGATAGACGCGCCCGGAATGGGGCGAGTTGAAAACGACGGGCGCCACAAGGCGCCGGGGCCGAACTGTTTCGAATGCCGGTTGATCCCAATAGTCGGACCGCACGCCTTCTCCCCCGCTTGGCGGTACAGGCCGCCAGAAGTGATTTGCTGAGGACAAGTGTCGCGCGCGGCGGCGCGATTGTCCAGAATTGTTGCATTTGTGCGAACAACGCGGAAAAGGGCGCGCCGGATGCAGTGAAAGGTTGCGAAAGCGGCAGGGTGGCATAAACATCGCAGCAACCGACTCAGCGCCGCCCTGCCAAGAGGACCCTTGATGAAGCGAATTCTGCTCGCCGAAGACGACAATGACATGCGCCAGTTCCTGACGCGGGCGCTCAAGAATGCCGGGTATGAGGTGGTGTCGTTTGACAATGGACTGAGCGCCTATGAGCGCCTGCGCGAAGAACCGTTTTCGCTGCTGCTTTCGGATATCGTGATGCCGGAGATGGACGGGATCGAGCTGGCGCGGCGGGCTACCGAACTCGATCCCGATCTCAAGGTCATGTTCATTACCGGCTTTGCCGCTGTGGCACTCAACCCCGACAGCGACGCCCCCAAGGACGCCTCGGTGCTTTCCAAGCCCTTCCATCTCAAGGACCTCGTCAACGAGGTCGAGCGCCTGCTGGCAGCCTGATCTCAAGAAATTCACAGGGGGCCGGAAGGCCCCTTGACCTGGGCCACACAATTGTGGTCTATCCGCGCCACCGGAGACGCCGCAGGGCGTTCCGTCCCGGAGAGATGGGCGTGTAGCTCAGCGGGAGAGCACTACGTTGACATCGTAGGGGTCACAAGTTCGATCCTTGTCACGCCCACCATCTCTCTTTCTTCCCTGCCTTGGGCAGCGGGTGCGTAGCTCAGCGGGAGAGCACTGCCTTCACACGGCAGGGGTCACAGGTTCAATCCCTGTCGCACCCACCATTTAACCACATGATATTGCTGGATTTTTATCTTGGCGCTTCCAAGTGTGGACAGTTCCCCTCGGTTCAATTGAACTAGAAGTCGAGGGCGGAAGCCGCCTTGCGGAGGTATTCCGGGCTGAAGCGGGCGTAGACGCGGTAGGTGATCCGAGGATCCGTGTGGCCAAGGAACTGGGCAATTTCGTCCATCGCCACGCCAGCTTCGGCCATCCAGACCGCCGCACTATGTCTGAGGTCGTGAGGGGTTACGTCCGAAAGCCCGGAGCGCTCGACAGCCGCGGCGAACCCCTTCTTGATATTGAGAACCGGACCGCCGGCATATTCGATGACATAGGGCGTGAGCGCGGCCTCTTTGGCCTTGAGCAACTCCGAGCGCAGCCGGTCGGTCATCGGCACCAGAGCGCGACCCTTGCGGTTCCGTTCGCCGACGACGGCGAGCCTGATCTGATTCCGGTCAAAGTCGACGCGATCCCAGGTGAGCTGCAAAATTGCCGATTTGCGGCCGGCCGTCGACAGGGCTAGCACCATGAACAGGCGCACATGCGCCATGCCGCAGGCGTCCAGCAACTTCTGAAACTCCGCTTTCGTCAGATGTCGATCGCGTGGCGGCGGCGCTGATGGCGCCTCGAAAACCGCCCCCTGCACCCCGCGCCAATTGAGCGCCTGGCGGACGATGTTCAATTCCTTGAGAATTGTGGCATCGCTTGTGGGTCGCCCGCGCTTCCCTTCGCCCTGCAGGCGGCGAAGCTGCGCATATTCCCGACAGACTTCCCGTGTGATTTGATCCGGCCGGAGATGGCCGAAGCTGGCCTTTGCTTGTTTCCAGCCATTTTCAAGGCGATCGTGATCGGCTATCCGGCCCTTCTTTTCGTCCAGATAGGCCTGGACGATTTCGCCGGTGGTCGCCCCTGGAGGCGCGGCCATGGCTACACGCAGGTCGATCAGCCGGCGCTCTGCTTCCTCACGATCGTGGGTACGAAGGGAGCGTCGCTGCGTGGCGCCAGTGGCGTCTGACCAGACGGCGTACCAACTTCCCCGGTAGAGCTTGGCTCGCATTTCGGACATTCGAATTCTCTCACGGTGGCGGCGGGAATGCGGATCAGCCTGCCGACCCGGAAGGCCTTCAGGCGTCCATTGCCTACCAGATCACGCACATGCTGCGAAGAGCAGCCCCAACGATCGGCCAAAGTCTCGGGGGTGTAGGGGCGTTCATCCATGGTCACACCCGCATCGGCATGATGACGGCGCGGCGGTCATCGAGGGCAGCGCCCGTGAGCAGTATTTGCCCGCCCGCCTCGGTGATGCACATCTCGACGGTTTCGCAATCCAGGGCCGCGATCATCTCGATGAGATATTTGTAGTTCATCCCGATGATGTCGACCGGAACCGGGGTCAGGTCCTGGTGGGCGCAGATGTCCTTGCCGGAGAAGGTGGGGTTATCGAGGTCTGTCGTGGTCAGCTCGGTTTCGCCTTTGGAGAAGGTCAGCTTGACCGGCTTTCCCTGCTTCGACACCGGCGTTCCGGTGACAGCCGCGGCTGTCTCGACGCTGGCGGCCAGGCTCTTGGCGTCATAGGCCAAGACAGGTTCACGGCCGGGCATGACCCGGCGCCAATCGGGGAAAGTGCCCTCGATCAGCTTGGTGACCATTTCCGTTGTGCCACCATTGACGCGCATGCGATGCCCCGAGGTGCCGACGCTCAGGGTCAAGGTCTCTGTCTTGTCGAAGACCTTGCCGATCACCTGGACGGTCTTGGTGGGGATGATGATCGAGGGAATGGCCGGCAGATCGGGCGCTGCCATATGGCGCGCCATGCCCTTGTGGCCATCGGTCGAGATGAAGACCAGGTGATCAGGGCTTTTGGCATCCGCCAGATCGCCTGGCTGCATGGCGACACCGCAGAGATAGTAGCGCGTCTCTTCGCTGGAAACCGACACCAGGGCGGCGGCAAGGCACTGCCGGAAGGCTGGGCCGGACAGGACGAACTCTTCGGCCTCGGACGGCTCCTGGAGCATCGGAAAGCCTTCTGCCGGCAGTGTGGGCAGATTGAATTCTGACCGGCCGGAGGTCACGCGCAGCACATCGGAATTGGGTCCGCTGCCGGCGATAGCTTCGAGCCGGGCTTCGCCGCGATCCTTGATGGCCTTGAGCGCCGCACTCAGACGGGCGGCATCGACGCAGATCGGCCCAAGCTCGCCCTCGCAATCGATCCAGGTGTTGAGGCGGATGTCGAGATCGGTCGCGACCAGTTCCATCTTGTCGTTGCCGGCCGCAATATGGATGAAGCCGAGCATGGGGTTGGGGCTGCTGCGCTCGATGGCATGCCCAAGCTTGCTCACAGCCTCGGCCAGCTGGCGGGGGACAATAATGGTCATGCAAGATCCTCCGGCTTGAGATCGGCAAGGCCGCTCAGTCTGCCGTCCATGGCCTTTTCGAGCTGGTAGAGGGCCTCTCGGGGCTGCTTGCGCTGCAAGCGGACGATCGCCTCATCAAGCGCGGTTAGGTCGATATCGACCTCGCCGGCGTATGTCAGGTGGAGTAAGCCATCCCACGGTTCGGGCTCGACCCAATCGTCGATGTTGATTGCACCGGTTTGGATGCGACGCTGCAATTCATTGGCAAATTCATCGTCTGTGGTTTCCCGCAGCCAATCCGGCCGTTCATTCCACAGGGCCAGGCGCTCGCGCTCGTGGTCTCTAGCGTGATCGGAGATGGTGATCCGCACGAGGCCGACCAGCCAGCAACCGTTGTCCGGATGAACGAAGGTCCGCTGCGTTCTTGTCGAAATGCCGTCAGCGGGCTCAAGGTGCGCTTTGCACAATGGGCAGGGCCGTATCGTGGCCGCAGGCTTTTCGTGGTTCATGCCGCCCTCCTGAGGCCAGCGCGGTGGGCGTCGCGCACCATGGCAAAGATTGCGTTGAGCATGTCCTGCTCGACATCGTCGCGCTTGCGGAACTTGATCGGCTTGCCGGGCAGGGGTTCAGCCGGCGGTATCCATTCCGGCCCCTTGCCCTGGACCGCATCGCGATACTCGGTGGCGAGGGCGCGGGCGTCGGCGATATCGACGGCCTGGGCGATCTCGGCGCTGGGATTGGGCAGCTCGAACAGTGGATAGACCGCCTGTTCGAGAATGCGCCGTTCCACCGCGCGAATATCGAAGCCGCCGCCATAGCCGGGCGCGCCCATCAGGGCGAGGTCCTTGAGCGGTGTGGGCCAATCACGGGTGAAAGCTTCCGCCGCGTCATGCAACAGGCCATAGATGCGCCATTCCGGCCGGGGCATGGCCCTGGCGACGATCAGTGAGTGCTGGGCGACAGACAGGGGAAAGAAAGTATTGTTGGACCAGCGGCCCTCGCCGGACAGCTGATGCGCCAGGGCGCGGGCATCGATCATGTCCGGCTGGGGGTCGACAAAATCGAAGGGACGGCCGGAGGCGGTGAAGGTCCAGAAACGGAAGTCGGCCTGGGCTGTCTGGCCAAAAGGGTGGGCGCTCATCGGAAAAATCCCATCATGGTGATGGCCAGCAGCGGTGGCACAAGGGTGAAAATCAGGGGCACAAAGGCGTTTTGGCCCCGCGCCAGCCAATTGGCGGCGCGCCAAATGATGCCGCCCGGGTTCATGATGCGCTCCCGGGTGGATCGACCTCAAAGAAGGCAGCGACCTCGTCCAGGGCTTCGCGGCCCTCGATAATGATCGCCGCATTTTCCAGGCTGTGGTCGGCACAGGCATGGGCCAGATCGATCACGCGACCGATCTTTTCGATCAGCTCGGTGGCCATGGCTTCGCTGTCCTGGTCGAAGCTGGAGAGGGTGGCGTTCATCACGCGACCTCCTCGGGGTGGATATCGGCGATGTGTTGTTCGACAGCTTTCGCTGTCCGGACACGCTTGCCGCAGTGGGGGCAGGGATGGTGGGCGCCGGAGCGGCTCCGCTTCTGTGTGCGACTGCCTGTGCGGCGCTTTGCGTCGGTGTCAGCCATCAATGCACCTGACCCTGCATGCGCAGAAAGGCGTCGGCCAGGGTGGGCATGAGGTCGGGCCAGAGATCGTCAATCTCGCCCTTGTGCAGACCCATGGCGCTCAGGGCCTGACGCATGCTTTCCGTGCCTGGCATGCGCCGCAGAAGGCATTCGGTGGCCCGGCTCAGAAGCTGCTGACGGGTTTCAAAGCCGCGCGGATCATCGACCTGACGCACGACAATCTTGTTGGCGGCGGCGCGGGCGGCCGGGAAATGGGTCTTGATGTCGGCGATGGTGAAATCGGCGAGGTCATCCTCGGTGGTTGGCTCGCCATCGGCGGCCTTGCCCAGAATGATGTCGCGCATCTTCGCGGCGATCGGGTGGATGCCCGGCTCGGCCGGATCAAGTGGAATGACGTTGTCGGAAGCGGACAGGTGCATGATGCCCTCCAGTGATGAAACTGGGGAGCATGGTTGCGTAGTGCGCAACTAAAGTCAAGCGAAGGTTGCGCGATGCGCAACCTGAATGCGTTAGGGGCGACTTATGCGGCCAACAACCCGGCCGACAATCCTGAAGTCCTCGGCCAGGAGCCGCTCTTCGTCCCCAGGAGTAGCCTCGGATATTATCCGGTACACCGGTGGCTTGGATTTGCGATCCATTTTGATGGTTTTGACCTGGAAGTTCTCGTCGCCGAACGCGATCGCGTAAATGGCGTCGGCGACCCAGTTGCTCTGTGAAACGTCCACAATGACCCGATCGCCCTCGTACAAGCGCGGCTCCATGCTGTGGCCGATCACGGGAACTATGATGGTCGTTTCTGGTTGTCCGCCCAGGCTGTGCCGCAAAAAAGATGGTGGGATCACCCATTCCGCTGCCACGGGGTGCCCGGTGGCGATGCCGTGCGTCTGGACGCGCGCGACCGCTCCGTCGAGCTTGCCGTAACCCATGCCTCCGGCAGCGGTCGTCTCTGGAGTGCTGCCTGGCACTATGCCTCGGTACACCACTCTCCCGTCAACAAACGCCGCACCATCGTCATCGCCGTGCGGCGTGGGCCACACATCGTCTGCGTCGGGTACGCGCTGGAGTTCATGGACCTCAGGTGGAAGGGAGTAAAGCCTGTCGGGCGACACCCCGAACAATTTGCCAAGTTTGTCCAAGTACTCGGGGGTGGGCTCCGATCGCCTCTCGCCCAGCCAGCGGGATACAACGCTTTTATCGGCCTCAGTTGCCTTGATAAGGTCGCCGGGCGAGAAGCCAAAGCTCTCACACCACTCTGGCAAGAAATGTTGGCGCCGTCGCGTTTTTGATTTGTTCCGTTGCATGATCCGCAACCTAATGTGACTTGGCTTTGCAGTCGTTAGCGCGGTGCGCAACTTTGACTTGACGAAAGTTGCGTGATGCGCAACTACTGTCCGCCATGGAACAGATTTCGCCTCTACGTGCACATCGACAGAGTGAAGGGCTGACGCTTGAGGCGCTCAGCAGTCGCTTGGGCGTGAACAAGTCAACGCTCATGCGTTGGGAAGATGGTTCGGTCCCCATACCTGCGGATCGCATCGTCGAAGTTGAGAGGGCCACCGGAATATCGCGGCACGATCTTCGGCCTGATCTGTCCAGAATATTCGTGGAACCCCCACAAACGGTGGACCAGCCATGAGCTGTTCCTCACTCACCAACTTCCCTTTGGCGCGCTTCTTCTCCTCCCTGGGCGTCGCCAAAGTCGCGGTCCTCACAACTGGCCGCGACAGGAGGCGTCCCGCGCGAAGCCAGAGACGGTCCGGTCTGTTTCGCGCGGGCGCTCTCCGCCTTTTTTCGAGCTTCAACCAGAGTGGCATTGAGCGCCACCAGGTGGGGCGAGATGTCGTCTTTGTCGGTCATCGGGTTTTCCCTTGCGCCGTCGAACTTGCTGCAAATTTGCAGGAGGTCGGCGGGCTGGTCATGTGTCAGGCCGCGGCGAAAGTGACTCATGCCAGCGGTGACTCGCCTGGCTTGTTTGGCTCTGTCCCAGGACAACCGCCATGCTGACCCGGTTGCAGCGTGACGAGCTCAAGGGCATTGCCGATATTGCCTTCAAGCGCGCTGGAGGAAATCTGGCCTGCTCGACCATTTCGCGCATCGACCGGGTCGCGACTTTTTCCGACTACGTCAATCTCGAAATCGAGAACCGGGCGGTGCCGCTCGACGTCGCCATTGATGTCGATGCCTACAATCTCAGCCGCCCGGGCGGGCGCGCCTGGCTGATCGAGGCAGCAGCGCGATTTCTCGGCTTCGAATTGGTGCGAAGGCCATCGGTCAACGCCCAGTCCGCACAGGTCGAAGGGCTGATTCAATCGGCCAAGGAAAGCGCGGAAGCCATATCGGCGGGTTGGGCAGCTCTGGCGGATCACGTGGTGACGCCAGCCGAGCGCGCCGACATCAACCGGCAGTTTGATGAGGCTGTGGTCGCGTTCCTGGAGGCCAAGGCCGCCTTCAATGCCGAGGGAGGCGAGGAATGAGCGGTTCACGTCGCCCTCGTATCCCTTTTGACCCTTGCCTGTCGTGTCGCTTGCCGGATTGCGACGAGAGCGATCGCCGCTGCGGATTGAACCGGGCAAACTCGGAATATTCATCGCTCAAGAAGCGCGGCCGTCCAGACCAAATCCCGCAGACGGTCCGCGATGGATACAACGCCTGGTTCACCAAATGGCGCCTGGAGCGCGATGCCCGGCGCAGCGAACAGCGTCCAGCCATTTCCCATTCATCCGAGGTGCACTCATGATCGGCCAGACCGACGTTTCCACCGTTTCATCTGCTCTGGCCCAGGCCAACCGCTATAAGCCTGCCCTCAGCTATCACCCGCTGGCGAATTTGTTTCCGATGATCGAGGGGCCGGAGCGCGTGGCGTTCCGCCAGTCAATCCGGGATAATGGGCTGCGCCACCCGATCGTCATGCATGAGGGCATGATCCTGGATGGGCGCAATCGCTATCGCGAACTGCTCGGCCTGCAGCTGATCGACCATTCCGTCGAATGGCAGGCCTCGCCCTATTTCCGGCGCTTCGGATCGCTGGAGAGCGATGGCGAGGATCCGTTGAGCTTCGTGCTCGATCTCAACCTCGACCGGCGTCACCTCAATGAAAGCCAGCGAGCTTCGGTGGCGGCGCGCATGGCGACGATGAAGCGGGGTGAGCGAACCGACCTGAAGGAAGGGACCAGCCTGGGTGGCGGACTGGAAAAGACCAGCCGCGCGGAAGCCGCTGAACGGCTCAATGTTTCCGAGCGCTCGGTCAACAGCGCCAAGGCGGTGCAGGACAAGGGCGCGCCGGAACTGGTCGATGCGGTCGATCAGGGCGTGTTGCCGGTCTCGGTGGCGGAAAAGCTTCTGGCGCTGCCAGCCGAAGAGCAGGCCCGTCTGGTCAAGGAAGAGACGCCGGCTGTCATCCGCAATGCCGCCAAGAAGGCGCAGCGCAACGAAAAGGAAGCCAAGCTCGCCGCCAAACAGAAGGCGCTGCCGGACAAGCGCTACAATGTGATCTATGAAGACCCGGCCTGGCGGTTCGAGCCGCGCAGCCGGGAAACCGGGCTCGACCGGGCGGCTGACAATCACTACCCGACCATGTCGCTGGAAGAGCTGCGCAAGCTGCCCGTGGCCGATATTGCGGCGGCGGATTGTGCCCTCTTCATGTGGGCCACGGTACCGTTCCTGGCCGAAGCGCTGGACCTGATTGCGCGACGCGGCTTTGTCTACAAGTCGCACTACATCTGGGACAAAACGCCCTGGGATGGTGACGCTGCTGAGGAAAACAAGATTTCCGGCCGGCAGGGCAATGGCTTCTGGAGCCGGGTCAATCACGAAATCCTGCTGATCGCCACGCGTGGCAATCCACCTTGCCCGGCACCGGGCGACAATCTTCCCTCGGTCTATCGCGAAGTGGCGGGCGAGCATTCCGCCAAGCCGGAATATTTCGCGCGGATGATCGAGGGTTATTTCCCCAACCTGCCCAAGATCGAGCTCAATGCCCGTGCCCCGCGCGATGGCTGGGATGTGTGGGGCAATGAGAGCGAGGGGAAGGAGGCGAGGCCGGAAAAGCCAGCCAAGGTTAAGGCGGCAAAGAAGTCCAGGTGGGAGGTCGAGCGCGAGGCCCGCGACGCCAGGCTGGTCGAGCTCATGAAGCCGATGTCGGATGATCTCGACGAACTCAAGAGAGCCTATGGCGCGGCCATTGATGAACATCACAAGGCGTTCATGGCGAAGGATGAAGAGGGTGTCGGTCAGGCGCGCGACCTGATGGAAGCCATACTGCTCAAAGCCAATGGCGGTGCCCATTTCGGCAGCTCGGTCAATGAGCGCCCAGTGGCGGTGAAGGCCGCAGGCGTCGCTCCCTCTGGCGCGGTCCCATTGTGGGGGCAGGTGGGTCACTTCATTGCCGTGGCGGAGGGTGTCCGCGCCATTGTGACGGTTGGAGACGGTAACAGCATTCACGCCGTCGATCTGGACAAGCCGTTTCCTTCAGAAACCGGGTTTATCTCAATTTCGGCCCAGGCTGAATTGGGCATGTCGATGGAAGAGTACGGTGCCGCCTGCATTCGCGCCGCGATAGTCTGTTGCAACCGCAAAGACAGTTCCAATCGAGCGGCGCAACGCGGGCTGATGATGCCCATGCGGGCCTATCGTCTCGACCCTGATGGTGAGCGAGCCATCGCTCCTGTTGAGCGCGGCGTGGTCCTGCCTCAGAACTGGGCGATTGGTGAAATCACAGCTGAGCAGCTTCGGGATGACCATGACGCCTGGCTGGCCGAGCTTCGCCAGTTCGACATCAAGAAGCGCAAATGGCCGGAGAGCCGGCACTTCTACACGCCGATCTTCGCCTTTCGCTACAAGGATGGTGTTCCTGTCGCCGCAGAGCCGGTCAATGACTTCCCGGCAGAGGGCGGCTATGTGTTTCGTGGACACAACGGTGCCGCCACCGCCTGGATGTACGTCGCAGGGGGCGAGGCGGAGCGCGGCATTCTCCCTATAAATCGCGATGTTCAAGAAGACCCTCGGCCGGGCTGGCCGGACACCATGGCCGACCCGGACAAGACCTACGTGACGCCGGCCGAGTTGTTGGAGTTCAAGGTCCTCAAAGCGATCGCTGGTGGCAAGCAGATCAGTGGCCCAGTGGTCGATAATGCGCTCAAGGTGGGTGACCTCTATCGGGACAATGGCCGCATTGATCTGACGCAGCGAGGCTGGAGCACGGCCGAACTTTTGCAGGACGTGATCAGCCGCGCCACTCATGATGGTCTGGTCAATGTTGTAACTCCCGACACCAAGCCCGGTGTGAGCAGCGTTCACACTGAGGAAAAAAGTGTGAGCAGCGATTACATCGCTGAGTTGGAAAAGGTCTCCCATCTCAAGGGTAAGCTGCATCAGTCGACAGCCGAGCCGGTGATGCGCGCTGCATATGCCGCCAAAGTGCCACTGGCGCAGTTGGAAGCGGACCTTGGTCACCCCAAGGGCACGATCAAGACCTGGGCGAACCGTCTCAAGCTGACCTCGATCGCGCGCATGCACGAAGCGCAGCGCCGTTATGGCGCGGAGGCCGCAGAATGACGCGACCGCTTCCCCATATCCGAGAGCCGGAAGTCACCGCCATGGCGGTGTTTTGCCCCAATGGCGTGGCCTTCCTTGAGGTCGGCTTTGCCGGGCACCCTGACATTCCCTTCACCCGGGAGCAGGTCGCCCAACTCAAGGAGAAGATTGAGAATTTCGAGCGGCAGTGTCTGTTCGAAGACGGGCGTCCCGATGAGCGGCACCGCATTCACAGGGAGGCCCTATGAGCCAGATCATCACCCTTGGCGCCCATCACCATGGCCCGCATGTGGATTGGCTCCTCGCTTTGGCCGAGCGCTGCGGCGCGCAGGTCGTGCGGGTGCCTCATGCCGATGAGCCGGTGGATGCCGACGCGCTCTGCGAGCTGGCGACCGTGCCGGTCAAGGTGACCCGGCGCGTTCCCTATGCCGGCAAACCGACCTTCTGTGGTGGAGAGGTGCGGCCATGAACGCCATACCCTCCTATCGGCAATTCCTGGAAGCCAAGGTGCGCATGGCGCCTTCGATCGGCTTCGAGGTGGCTCTGGACGATATCCATCCCATTCTCAAAGGACATCAGCGGGCCATTGTGCAATGGGCGGTGCGCGGCGGCAGGCGGGGCATGTTCATGGCCTTTGGCCTGGGCAAGTCGGTCACCCAACTCGAAACCGTGCGGCTGATTCGCAAATTTGCCGGTGGCATGGGGCTGATCATCTGCCCGCTCGGGGTGCGCCAGGAATTCAAGCGCGATGCCGCCATGCTGGGCATCGAAACGCGCTTCATCCGCTCGGCCGAAGAGCTCGATCCGGATTTCGATGGCATCTACCTGACCAATTACGAAACAGTGCGGGACGGCAAGCTGGACCCGAACCTGTTCACGGTGGTGTCGCTCGATGAAGCCAGCGTGCTGCGCTCTTTCGGGTCCAAGACCTATCAGACCTTCCTGTCATTGTTCGATGGGGTGCGGTTCCGCTTTGTGGCGACGGCCACGCCCTCGCCCAACCGCTACAAGGAACTGATCCATTATGGCGGGTTCCTGGGCATCATGGACACAGGGCAGGCCCTGACCCGCTTCTTCCAGCGGGATTCCACCAAGGCGAACAATCTCACGCTCTATCCGCACAAGGAAAAGGAGTTCTGGCTCTGGCTCAACAGCTGGGCCGTGATGCTGCAGAAGCCATCCGACCTCGGCTTTTCCGATGAGGGCTATGAGCTGCCCCCGCTCAATGTGGTCTATCACGAGGTGCAGACCAATTTGGCCGATGGCGGTGTGGACCGCGATGGGCAGATGCGGCTGATGCGCGACAGTGTCACCGGCGTTGTCGATGCAGCGCGGGAGAAGCGCGACACGCTCATGACGCGCGTGGCCAAAATGGTCGAGATCGTGGGCGCTGCGCCCAAGGATCACTTCATTCTCTGGCACGATCTGGAAGATGAGCGCCGGGCGATCTCCGCCGCCGTGCCGGAGGCGGTGTCGGTCTATGGCACTCAGGACCTGGACGCCCGCGAGCAGGCCATTATCGATTTTTCCGAAGGGCGGTTCCGCATCCTTTCGGCCAAGCCGGTGATTGCCGGGTCCGGCTGCAATTTCCAGCGGCATTGCCACAAGGCCGTGTTCTTGGGCATCGGCTTTAAGTTCAACGACTTCATTCAGGCGGTCCACCGCATTCAGCGCTTCCTCCAGAGCCAGCCGGTCGAAATCCACATCATCTATGCCGAAAGCGAGCGGGAGGTGCTGCGGGACCTGCAAGCCAAATGGGCGCAGCACAACACCATGGTGGAGAACATGACCCAAATCATCCGGGAGCATGGGCTCTCGACCCTGACCATGACCGATATCCTGACCCGATCGATCGGGGTGGAGCGGGTGGAAGCTTCAGGGCAGGGCTGGCTGGTCGCCAATAATGACTGCGTCGAAGAATGCGGCCTGATTGATGACAACAGCGTCGACCTGGTGGTGACCTCGATCCCCTTTTCGAACCATTTCGAATATACGCCCAGCTATAATGACTTCGGCCATACCGATGGCGATGATCATTTCTTCGAGCAGATGGATCACCTGACCCCGCATCTGCTCCGGATCCTGGCGCCCGGCCGGCTGGCCTGTGTGCATGTCAAGGATCGTATCCTCTTTGGCTCGGTCACCGGCTATGGCACGCCCACGGTCAACCCGTTCCATGCCAAGACGCTGTTCCACTACATGGCCCATGGCTTTGCCTATATGGGCATGATCCAGGTGCAGACCGATGTGGTGCGGGAGAACAACCAGACCTATCGGCTGACCTATAAGGAGATGCTGAAAGACGGCACCAAGATGGGCGTCGGCTCGCCCGAATATGTGCTGATTTTCCGCAAGCTCCCGACCGACCGGACGAAGGCCTATGCCGACACGCGCGTGGTTAAGACGCCGGCGGAATATTCGCTCTCGGAATGGCAGATCGATGCGCACAGCTTTTGGCGATCATCGGGCAATCGGCTGCTGAGCCCGCAAGAGCTGGCGGCGCTCAAGCCTGATGTGCTGGTCAAGCTCTTCCCACAGCAAACCCTGCAGCAAATCTACGATTTCAGGGCGCATGTCGCGACTGGCGAGGCCATGGGGAACAAGCTCTCCAAGGAATATATGTCGCTGGCGCCGGGCAGTGCCCGCGGTGATCTCTGGACCGATATCAGCCGCATGAACACGCTCAACCTGCAGCAAACACAGAAGAAGCGCGAAAAGCATGTCTGCCCGCTCCAGATCGACATCGTCGAGCGCCTGGTGCGCCGCTATTCGAACAAGGGCGATCTGGTTTTCGATCCCTTTGGCGGGCTCTTCACAGTGCCCTGGGTGGCCCTGGGCATGGGCCGTCGCGGCCGGGCGGCAGAGCTTAATCCTGACTATTTCGCGGATGGTGTCCGCTACCTCGCCGGCCGGGAGCGCGAGGTGGCGCTGCCGACGCTGTTTGATCTGATGGACATGGAAGATGGGGACATGGTGGCATGAGTGATCTTGATTGTGCACGGGCACTTACGCGCAGCATGGGTCGTGCCGCCGATATGCTCGAAACCGGCGCGAAGATGCTGGTGGCCGAGGATGATCTGGCCGATGCGCATCATACCCTCGATGTGTCGCGTTCGGTGATGGCCGATGTGGCCAGCGATCTTCGGCTGGCGATGAAGCTGGGAGCGGTGGCGGACCCGGTGACCATGGAGCCGATCCCGATCGCGGCGGCCAGGGAAATTGCGCAGCGCTACGGTTATGACCAGGTGATCATCGTGGCGCGGCGGTGCCACGACACCCCAGAGCCGCATGGCGAGCATGTCACGACCTATGGGCGCAATGCGGAGCATTGTTCTGTCGCGGCGCGCATCGGAAATTTCCTCAAGTTCAAGGTGATGGGGTGGGTGGAAGAGGAGCGGCATCATGGCTGACCTTTTCATCCCAAAGCCTGCCGCCCTAGGCAAAACGACGTCCCTGCTGCCAGAACAGGAGCGCAGGAGCGTGGCGTCTTCGGGCGCAGAGATTGCCCGGTTGTTGCGCTCGGTGCGGCTCTCGGTAGCTGTCGAGAGCGAAGCACAAGCCGAAATCGCTGACGCCTTGAAACGGGCTGGTCTGCCGGCCGTGCGCGAAGTCATTCTCGATGCCCAGAACCGCATCGATCTTATGGTTGCCGATATCGGGATCGAGGTGAAGGTCAAGGGTGATCGCCGGGCGATCTATCGGCAGTTGCGGCGCTATTGCGAATTCCCGCAGCTCGCCGAGCTAGTGCTGGTCACCGGCCGGGCCATGAGCCTGCCGGCGGAAATCAATGGCCGGGCCATCCATCTGGTTTCGATGGGGAGGGCCTGGCTGTGAAGCTGTTTGAAGACGCACATGCGGCATGTTCCGGAAACTGGGACCAGGTGCAGCTGGGCAGGGACAACCGCGATGCGGTCAGGTCTTACTTCAAATCCCATCTATGCGCCACCCAACGCGAATGCGCGGCGGCATTGGGCCTGTCCGTTACGGCGGTAGGGCGTCACGTGAAAGCAATACGAGCAGAGTGGAGGCGAGGGTGACAACAATCGCTGTTCCGTCCCGTACCTTCGGTGATCTCGCGTGGGATGCTGGTTTCTGGCAGTTGCGTCGCCTGCCGCCGCATGTGTCGTTGAAGTTCAAGTCCATGTTCGCCCAGGTGGCCAAGACCCGGGCGGGGGAATTCGATCTCAAGGATAATCCGGCCGTGGCAGCGGACCTGCTCTGGTTCATGCAGCGCTTTCCCATGGCGATGTCATCCGATGCACGGGAGCGCCTAGAGCAGTCCTATCAGCGCGGGCTCGACCAGGCGGCCGAGGTGCGCCGCATCATGGCAGAGGATTGGGTTCCGGCGGCATTACCGGCCTTCCGGCCGGACCGGGCGCCTTACCCATTTCAGGCACAGAATGGCGCCCTAGGCGCGCGCCTGGGGCGCTTGCTGATCATGGATGATGTTGGGTTGGGCAAGACCATCTCCAGCCTCGCTGCCATCGCAACGAGTGGCCATGTGCCAGCGGCCATCGTGGTGCAGGCGCATCTGATCGAACAGTGGGTGGATGAATACATCACGCCCTTCACCACCATGACCGCTCATATCATCAAGGGCACCAAGCCCTATGAGCTGCCCAAGGCCGATCTCTTCCTGTTCAAATACTCCAACATCGCCGGATGGGTCGATATTGCCGCGACAGGCGTGTTCAAGGCCGTTGTGTTCGACGAGGTGCAGGAGCTGCGCCACGGCACGGAAACGTCGAAAGGTTCCGCGGCGCAGGTGTTCAGCGAGCATGCCCAGATGCGGATCGGGCTGACCGCAACGCCGATCTACAACTACGGCGGCGAAATCTGGAACGTGGTGGAAGCGATCGCGCCAGGCGCATTGGGCACCTATGGCGAGTTCTGCCTTGAATGGTGCATCGGTGGCGGACCGAATGCGGTCGTCCGCAACCCCGATGCCCTTGGCGCCTATCTCAGGGATGAAGCCATTGCCGTCCGTCATGTCGAAAGCGACGTCGGCCGGCAGATGCCGCCGGTCAATGTGATCGTGCACGATATTGAGTTCGACCAGGCCGCCTCGGCGGATTTCGAGGAAGAGACCAAAGTACTGGCACTCAAGGTGCTGCACGGAAGCTTCATGGAGTCCGGGCAGGCCGCGCGCGAACTCGATATCCGCATGCGCCAGGTCACAGGGGTCGCCAAGGCGCGCGGCGTCGCAGCCCTGGTGCGGTTGTTGGTGGAGAGTGGCGAGAAGGTGCTGCTGGCCGGGTGGCACCGCGAGGTCTATGACATCTGGCTCAGCGAGCTGAGGGACCTGTTTCCGGTCATGTATACCGGAACCGAGACCGGCAAGGGCAAGCTCAAGGCCAAACGTGCCTTCATGGATGGCACGGCCAAGGTGATGATCATCTCGCTGCGCTCCGGAGCTGGTCTCGACGGCTTGCAACACTCCTGCCGGACCGTCGTGTTTGGCGAGCTGGACTGGTCGCCGCAAGTGCACAAGCAGGTCATCGGGCGTCTGCGCCGCCCTGGGCAGGGTGGGCAGGTCGATGCGATTTACACCCACACCAATGGCGGTTCCGACCCCGTCATCATGGAGATGCTGGGGCTCAAAACGAGCCAATCGCAGGGCATTACCGACCCGTTCAGTGGCACCACGCAGCAGCATAGCGACGATAGCAGGATTAAGCGGCTGGCGGCCAACTACTTGGCCCGCTTCGAAAGTGAGGCGGCCGCGTCGTGACCGAACAGACCACCCTGCCGCCCCACAATATAGAGTTGGAACAGGCGCTGCTTGGGGCGGTGCTGACCAATAATGACGCCTATTGGCGCGTGTCGGACTTCCTCGATCCGGGGCATTTCTTCGAGCCGATCCACGGCAAGATTTTTGAGACCATGGCGTCGCTGATCCGGGTGGGGAAGGCTGCGACCCCGGTGACGCTTAAGACCTTTCTGCCGGAGAAGCTGACGCCTGACCTGCCCATGATGGCTTATCTGGCCAGAGTGGCATCTGAGGCGGTCTCGGTTCTCAATGCGCCCGATTTTGGCGCGCAAATCCGGTATCTGGCCATGCGGCGTCAGTTGCTCACCTTTGCCGACATGGTGAAGTCAGTGGCTAGTGATGCGGGGAGCGACCAGACAGGCACTGACCTGATCGAAATTGCCGAGAAGGAGTTGTTCGCGATCGCTGAGAAGGGCGGCAGCGGCACCGGCGTCCACAGCTTCGGTGAGGCCCTTGTGAAGGCCGTGGACATGGCTGGAAAGGCCTATCAGCGCGATGGGCACCTGTCCGGCACCGCCACGGGCCTGAATGACCTCGACAGGCAGATGGGCGGCATGCAGCGCAGCGATCTCATCATCCTGGCGGGGCGGCCGGCCATGGGCAAGACTTCGCTCGCCACCAATATCGCCTATCGCGTGGCCTCATCGTTCCGAAGCCAGTTCAAGACCGATGGCACCGAAGAGACGGTCGATGGCGGCCGCGTGTTGTTCTTCAGCCTGGAGATGAGCAGCGAGCAGCTGGCGACGCGCATTCTCTCCGAACAGGCCGAAGTGGCATCGTCGGATATTCGGCGGGGCAGGATCCGTGAGGATCAGTTCCAGAAGATTGTCGACACTAGCAATGCGCTCACCCGCCTGCCGCTTTTTATCGACGACACGGGCGGCATGAACATTGCCCAGCTTTGCGCTCGCGCGCGGCGGCAAAAGCGCCAGTCCGGCGTTGATCTGATCATCGTCGACTATTTGCAGCTGCTTTCAGGTTCTGCCGGCCGTGGCCCGCAAAACCGGGTGCAGGAGCTGACCGAGATCACCACGGCGCTCAAGGCTCTGGCCAAGGAGCTGGATGTGCCGGTGATGGCCTTGTCGCAGCTCAGCCGCCAGGTGGAGAGCCGTGACGACAAGCGCCCACAACTGGCGGATTTGAGGGAAAGCGGCTCGATCGAGCAGGACGCCGACGTGGTGCTGTTTGTGTTCCGTGAGGAATATTACCTGCGGCTCAAAGAGCCCAAAGAAGGTACGCCCGAACACCTCGCCTGGCAGGGCCAGATCGAGCAGGCGCACGGCCGGGCGGAGGTCATCATTGGCAAGCAGCGTCATGGCCCGACAGGCACCGTGCGGCTGGCTTTCGAAGCGTGGCTGACGCGCTTTTCCGACATCAAACATTCCACTTCAGGGGAGCCCATTCCATGAGCGAGCGGCCGTTCATGCAGCTCTATGTGTCCGACTTTGTCGGCGACACGTTGCATCTCAGCACCGAGCAGATCGGGGCCTATATGCTCCTTTTGATGGCCATGTGGAACGCTGGCGGAAAGCTGCCGGCGGAGGATGCCAAGCTCGCTCGCGTGGTGCGCCTGAGTGTCAAAAAGTGGCGGGCAATCGCGCCTGATCTGATGCCATTTCTGGACACGGATGGGGTCCAAATCTGGCATAATCGCCTGACAAAAGAGCTCCAAAAAAGCGCGCGTAAAAGTGAAAGGAGAGCTGCTTCTGGGGCGAAGGGTGGCGACGCTAAGGCCTTGAAATCTAAAGATGAGGGTCTAGCAAATGCTAGCGTTTTGCTACAGCATTCTCCAGATACTATAAAAAAAGAAAAAGAAAAAAGATCGCAAAAAGCTAGCAAACCGATAGCAAAACCCGACGCTTCCAATTCGGCGTCCGTGGCTCATCGCGGCCCTCAGGTCCGGCTGCATCGGGACGATCCTCGTTTCCTCGCCATCGCTCGGCTTCGCGGTGTTGACCCAGCCTCAATGCAGGTCAGCGGCCGAGATGGCTGCTGGACATTCGAGCAATCCGAACTCGACCGGGCCTTGGCGCGGGAAGGGCCTGACATCACTGGGCTTTCGAAGGGGATCAACACGAAATTGGAGATGCTGAATTGAGCGCGGTGCGGGAAAAACGGGATATCGAGTGGCTGGTGAACTGGGCCTTGGAGAAGCAGTGCATTTGGACGGATACAGGCGATAGCCGAGGGCTTCCCGGAGTGAGTTCGTCCACGCCCCTGGCGCGAATGATGGCAATGGGGACCGTGGTGCAGAGCAGCAGTGCGCCGCAGGGCATTCGATGGTCGCACCCTGACGCCATGGTCATCGGGACGGCGATTGAGGGAATGTGGGGCCATGCGGAGATTTCCGACCTGGTTGCGCTTGTGGTCCAGCATGGTCGGCAAGGATCGCGGCCGGATTGGGGAAAGGATGGCATCGGACGGTATGCACTGGTGACCAAGGGCAACGGCAAGGTCGTGCGGCGCTATGCCGATCAGGTGCGGCAGCGTGGCCTGATGGGCTTCGAGTTCGAGTTTGTCGGGCTAACCCATGAGGAGGTGGAGGCGATGATGATTGCCTATGCCGGGTGGTGGGAAACGCTGGTGGCACTGAAGTCACGGGTCAATCCGCTGCTGACGAAGTTCGAGGCGACAGGGCCAAGTGCCCAGCAATGGCCGTGGGACCACTATGCGGAGAGCGTTATCCACTACCCAAAAGGTGCATCGAAGGCTGGTTGACCAAGGGCACTTGCCTTTGGAGAAAAAAATTGACACATATCGGGACAGATAATTAGGAATCACGAACGCCTCGGCATCACCGCCGGGGCGTTTCGTTTTGGCGCCTGCCAACCCGATGCTGTTTCGTCTTACGCTGGAGCGATCGAGGGTTGGTGGGTGTCATCCTGCAAATTTGCAGGAAGTGTGGGGCGAAATCATTCGCGCGGGTCCTTCCCCGACCTCGACCGTATGCGGTGCGTCTGAGTGCGGTATTTCGCTAGTTTCTTGAAAATTTGACAGGGTTGACGCAGTTGACGGACGTGGTGAACACGGTTGACAGCGACGCCTCGCTTTGGGTGACGCTGGCTGAGGCGGCGCGGCTGCAGAAGCCGCCGGTTTCGCGCGCTGCCATGCACAAGCGCGTCAACAAGCTCAAGGCGGCTGGTCGGCTCTCGACTAAGGCGGGTGATCGCGGCACCGTGCTGGTGAACCTGGTGGAGTTGCAGCGTGCGGTGCGGGACGAAACCGACCCCGCCCAGGCGCTGCGCAATGGCCGGGACGATGCCGATGATACTGATGAGGGCGACGGCAAATCCGGTGGCGACGCCAGCTACCACAAGTCCCGGGCGCGGCGGGAGGCGTTCAATGCAGAGAATTCGCGCCTCGACCTGGAAGAGCGCCTCGGTAACATCATGTTCCGCGACGATGTCGAGCGGCGCACAACCGAAGTGTTCCGCAAGCTTCGCGATCGGCTGATGGGTCTGCCGGCGACACTGTCGGAGCGGTTGGCAGCCCAGCCCGATGCTGTCGCGGTTCGCGGCGTCATGGCGACCGAGCTGCGCAAGGTCCTGGAGAACTTCGCCAAGGACCTGGACCGCATGGCCGAGGATGATGAGGCTGATGACGAGTGACCTGCATGCGGCCAGCGATGCCCGCATCCGCAACAATGGAAAGGGAATATTTCATGCTGCGGCTCTGGGATTGATGCCGGATCCGCAGGAGCTGGTTTCAGTCTGGGCGGAGGAGTTCCGCGTTGTGCCGGACATGGGTGCCATACCCGGCCGCTGGCACAATGACGTGGCGCCGGAGCTGGTCGAGATCATGGATTGCCTGTCGCCGGATCATCCATGCGAACAGGTCGTTCTGATGAAGCCATCCCAGTCGGGTGGTTCTGCCGTCGCGGAAAACTGGATTGGCTACATCATGCACCGGACGCCGGCGCCGACCATGTATGTCGGCCCCACGGTCAGCGCCGCCCAGGACTGGTATCAGGAAAAGCTGGGTCCAACGATCAGTGCCACAGATGTGCTGGCCCCTGAAAAGGGCGGCGTGGTGGCCCCGAACAAGTCTCGGTCGGGTGAAGGCTCCACCGGCAAGCGCCTGCGGTTCCGAGGCGGCTTTCTGCTCTTTGCGGGCGCCAATTCTGCGGCGACACTGCGGCAGCACTCGATCCGGTTCATGGTTCGCGATGACCGGTCCGCCTGGACCGACAACGCCGACAATGAGGGCGATCCGAAGGACTTGTCGGATGCCCGCCTCAAGACCTATCGGGTGTTCGGCCTGGCCAAGGTTTTCGATGTGTCTTCGCCCAAATTCGAGGATGAGGACATCGACGCCGAATACAAGCGCGGCGACCAGCGGCATTATTACCTTGCGTGCCTGGGCTGCGGCGCGCTGGTCGATCTGGCGATCGAGGATCTTGAGCACAACCCGGTGCCGCCCTATCGGGCGCATTACACCTGCCCTTTGTGCCAACGCGAACACTTCAATGTCGACAAGCGCGACATGAAGGCGCGGGAGAACGGAGCATGCTGGATTCCGACCGCCGCCGATGCGGATGGCGTCATGCCGCCAAAGGTCATTCCGAAATCGGAGATCGATATCTGGCGTCACAGGGAAGTTGGGCCTCAGACAGTGGTGTCATTCCGGATGGTTGGCGAGGCCAATACGTTTGAGACCTGGGACAATCTGATCGCCCGCAAGCTCGGTGCCGGAGACGACCCGGTCAAGCTGCAGCCGTTCCAGAATTCGGACCTTGGTCGGCCCTATCGGCCAAAGACCGATGTGCCGAGTTGGGAGGCTTTAGCGGCGCGGCGTGAGCCGGATTGGCATCGTGGCACGGCTCCCGCTGGGGTGCTATATGTCACCCTCACTGCCGACGTCCAGGGCGATGGCATCTATTACGCCTATAAGGGCTGGGGGCCAAACAAGCAGGTCTGGCACCTGGACTATGGTTTCCTGCCAGGCACAACGGATGCGCCGCTTGAGGGGGCTTGGCCCAAGCTCGACCTGATTGCCGATCGCGGCATTCGGTTTGGCTCGGTGCGGGTAGCGCCGGACATGATCGCCGTGGATAGCGGTTACAATGCCCTGGCCGTTTATGCCTGGGTCAAACGCCGGCATAATGCCCTGGCTATCAAGGGTGAGGATGGCTGGTCAAAGCAGCCGATCTATCGGTCCAAGACGACCGAGACCAAGACGGCAGGGCCCAAGACGGGGCAGGCCAAGAAGTTTGGGTTGCGCGTCTGGCTGGTCGGCACCTGGGGCATCAAGGGTGCCTTGATGGTGTATCTTGGTCGCGTCCCAGAGGAGGGCAAGACCGGGCTACCGAGCGGGTATCAGCATTATCCGGCTGATGCGGAGCAGGAATATTTCGAGCAGCTGACCAGCGAGTATGTCGCTACCGAAACGGTCAATGGCGAGAAGCGCAGGACCTGGAAGACACGCGGGCCAAACCACTGGCTTGACTGCGCCGTCTACGGTTGGGCGCTCACCCATTATGTGGGTCTGTGGAACTGGACCGAGGAACGTTGGCAACAGCGTGCCCGTGAGCTGGCGGAAATGCTGGCCCAGCCGGCAACGGACCTTTTCGAACAGAACCCCGTTGCAGCGCCCGCGGTCGTACCCGTGGTCGGCGAAGAGGAAAGCACACCGCCGCAGCCTGCGGCGGTGCAAGTCAAACCCAAGCGCGATGATGGGCTCGATGCCCTCAAAGCGCTCAATCGATAGGCGTGCGCGATGAGCCGGAGCCGGGAAGAAATCGAGGCAGATATCGCGGCTCTCCGCGCAGCCAAGAGCGAGCGCATGCTGGGTAAGACAGCGGCAAAGGTCGGCCACGCAGGCGGATCAGCCGAGTTCGCTTTGGCGAGCTTGTCGGAGATCAATGCCGAGCTGGCGCGGCTGCAACTTGAACTCGCCCAGGTCACGGGTGCCAAGCATGGTTTGGGACCTGTGCGCGTGGGCTTCGGGAGGCAGTATTGAGCAAGCCCCGCATTCGCGTCGCCGCGGGCGATCGGCACGGCATCACCGCGCGCCCCGCGAGCCAGGCGAGTGCGCCCCGGTCTGCCTATACCGGCGCTGATCTGGGCAATCAGGCCCTGGCCGGCTGGATGCCAGGGCTACAATCGTCCGATGCCGAATGGTTGCGGGATCGCCCCGTCACGATCGGCCGCATTCGCGACATGGAGCGTAATGATGGCTGGGTCGCCGCCGGCATCGACCGCCAGGTTGATATGCTGGTGGGAGGGTCATTGCGCCTTAATGCCAAGCCGGACGCTGAAGCCCTGGGGATCAGCCGGCCCGAGGCTCATGCCCTTGGCCGCCAGTTCCAGGCGAGTTTCATGGCATGGGGTAGTGATCCCATCTTTCGCTGTGATGCGGAACGGCAGCTGAACTTTACTGGCCTCGCAGCCTTGGCCGCGCGGGAGTTCGTTGGTATCGGCGAAAGCTTGTCGGTGCTGCGGTGGCGCCCGCGTATTGGCTGGAACAGCCGGACCGCAGTGCACATGGTGGACCCTGACCGGCTGAGCAATCCGAACGGCATGCCGGACAGCGAGACACTGCGCGGCGGGGTAGAAAAAGACGAAGATGGTGCGCCGATCGCTTATCACATCCGGCGCGGCCACCCTGCCGATGTCTTCGGACTGACTGTCGATCCCTTTTCCTGGGATCGTATCGAGCGCTGGGACCGGGTGGTTCCGGGCTGGGACCGGCCCAAGGTGCTGCATGTCTATGACAAGCGACGTCCTGGCCAGTCTCGCGGTATTTCCCGGTTCGTCGCCGGCATCCTCAAGAGCCGCATGCTCAGCCGCTACTCGGAAAACGAAGTCAAGGCGGCGGCGGTCAATGCCTCGATCGTTGGCACAATCTACACCGAGATGGGCGCCGAATATGCGGCCGCCCGCCTGGGAGATGACTCCGGCACGGATTGGTCCGGGTTTAACTCGCAGCGCGCCGATTTCTATCGCGACCGCAAAGTTCTCGACGATGCGCGGTTCCTGACGCTGTTCCCCAGCGACAAGGCGGAATTCAACACCCAGCCGCGCCAGACGGCAGGTTACCCCGCCTTCCAGACTGCTTTCCTTCAGGCTTTTGCGGCATCGCTAGGCATTTCCTACGAGCAGTTGTCCATGGACTGGAGCCGGACAAACTACTCGTCCGCCCGGGCTGCGCTCAATGAAGTGTGGCGCGGCATCATGCGGCTCCGCTCGGTGCTGATCGCCCAGTTCGCTCAGCCGATCTATGCCGCTTGGCTGGAGGATGCCATCGACCTGGGTGTCGTCGAGCTGCCCGACGGCGCGCCCGACTTCTACGACGCCCCAGCGGCCTATCTGCGCGCGGACTGGATCGGTCCCGGGCGCGGCTTCATCGACCCGGTCAAGGAAGCCCAGGCCTCTACCCTGCGCCGCGATGGCCGAATTTCCACGCTGGCGCGTGAGGCGGCGGAACAAGGCGAGGATTGGGAAGACATTCTCGATCAACAGGCTCGCGAAAACGAGGAAATGCAGCGTTTGGGCATTGCCGATCCCGAAACCGATGTCGGCATCGTTGCGCGCAGCGATATGCCGGACGATCGCGCCGACAGCTAAAAACTGGAGCCAATAATGAGCGATTTGGATCTGGCGTTGCGGACGCCGGGCAGCGTCGTGCTGCTTGAACCCCGTCGCGCGGCGGCCCTTGCCGAGCGCGCGCTGACCTCGGTGCGGCCCAGTCACGGTGTCTTGTCACGGGCGCTTGGCGCGATTGGCCTCTCCCCACACGCAGAGCAACGTGAGGAGCGGCCCAACACCCTGGCTATGCCATCCGTGCCATGGGCCGAGGGTATCGAGTTTGCCGATGGCTATTGCATCATCAACGGCGTGGCGGTGATCGAGATCGAGGGGGTTCTGACACCAAACGGGTATTACGACTGGTGGTCGGAACGCTGGGTGGCGGGCTACCTCCAGATTGGCGCCACTGCCCGCGCGGCCCGTGCCGATGATCGGGTCAGGGCGCTCTTTGCCCGGGTCAATTCTCCGGGTGGCATGACCAGTGGTTGCTTCGACCTGGTGTCCGAGCTGGCCGCAGGCAATGCGACTAATGGTGGAAAGCCCTTCTGGGTGCATGCCTCCCTGGTCTGTTCGGCGGCCTATGCGCTTGCCTGCGCTGCCGACCGCATCCTGGCGCCTGCCGATGGCGATGTCGGTTCGATCGGCGTCTACATCATGCATGTCGACGTCAGCGAGTGGCTGGCCGAGGTCGGCATCAAGATTGAGGCGATCCAGTCGCATCCGAACAAGACCGATGGTGCCGACTGGAAACCGCTTTCCGAAGAGGCGCGGGAACACTTGCAATCGGTGGTTGGCGAGATTGCGCGGCGCTTCTCCCTGATCGTGCAGGAGGGGCGTGGATTGAGCGCAGAGCAGGTCGCAGACCTGCGTGGCCGCTGGTTCCTGGCCGAGCATGCCGATGATGCCATGTCCGGGCTCGCCCTGGGCCTGATCGATGAAATTGCCACTGAACGGCAGGCCTTCGACCTGCTGGTTGCTTCCCTTCCCGACCTGGATGAGTCCGGTGTGCCGACCGGGACGGGGTCCATAGCGGCGGACTCCGCCGCGCACACCAAAGCCAAGGAGAGCGAGATGTCGCTTGAAGACGAAGTCAAGAAGCTGCGCGCTGCCGCTGCGCGGGGTGACAAGAAGGCCATTGCCCGGCTGAACCAGATGGGTATTGCCCTGAAGCCGAAGGCGGCGGCCGATGATGACCCGGATGCGGAACAGGATCCTGATGATCCCAATGCTGAGGACAATCCGGATGACCCGGATGCGGAAGACAATCCGGACGATCCCGAGGCCGAGGCGGATGATGATCCGGACGCGGAGGATGAAGACAAGGAGCCCGAAGCCAAGGCCACTGGCGCACGGGCTGGTTCCTACCTCGTTGGTTCCAAACATGCACGGGGCCGCGAAAAGCTCGCCGGGCAACTGGCGGCCAAGGTCGGCGCCGGGAAGATGAGTTATGGCGATGCCCGGGGCCTGCTCAAGAGCGCAGCGCGCTCCTCGGCTCTTGGTGCTGCTATGTCGGGCCGGGACCACAATCCCGGCAATGACGCCCCCAACGGCAGGGTTGCCGGTCTGTCCTCGGCCGTCGATCGCTTCAACGCCAAGCGCGCCGGCAAGTAGGCGCTAAACCCGCCGGGGCGGTGTCCCGGCTTTCCCAGCAACTGCAGTGATGGAGGGCCAAATGCCGCCCCGCAGCTTTTCAATAAATTCCCCCAAGCTCCAGACGAGCTTTCTCAAGTTCGAACTCAACCCTGATTTCAATCGCGAACAGGGTGTCCTGATGGCCGGTGATGGCGCCAGCCGCGCCGTGGTCATCGGCCAGCCGCTTGGCTTGGGTGATGGCGATGATCCGGAGGCTTCGGCCGTCGCCGGCAATGTTGGCGATGGCACAATCACTCTCGCCGATCCGGCCCTGGGTGCAGGTGTCGTTCCCGGCATCTATCGCCTGGTCTGTGCAACCGAAGCGGCCAATGGCGGCACTTTCCATGTGTTCGATCCGGCCGGTGCCAATATTGGCACGGCCACTGTCGGCGTGGCCTTTGACGGGGTGATCAAATTCACCATCGCCGATGGCGCGGAAGACTTCGATATCGGTGACGCCTTCGAAGTTCTGGTGCATCCGGGCACCAAACTCAAGGAATGGGACCCGGAGGCCGTTGATGGCAGCCAGGTCTTTGACAGCTTCGCCATCATGCCGGCGACCGCTCCCGATGGAACGGACGTCTCCATCCTGACCCTGGCACGGGGTCCGGCCATCGTTGCCAGCGACGGGCTTGCCCTTCCTGACGACATCACTGCTGACCAGCGGGCCGCGCTCTACGCCGCTACCGAGGCCAAGGGCATCATCATCCGGCTGAGCTGATCGGGCTCACGCTGACCGTCAATCCCGGGCCGCGACAGCGGCCCTTTTCTTTTGAAAGGACCGAGGCATGGACCCGGAAGATTTCAACTTTCCCTATACCCATGTTGACCTGACCGAGCAGGTCAACCGTATCCCCAATTCCTATGGCCTGATCCGGGCCATGGGCCTGTTCGACAATGAGGGGACCATCTCGACCATCGTCGAAATCCGCATCGAGAATGGCGTGTTGCGCGTGCTGCCGGCCAAGGATCGCGGTGCCCCCGGTACGCCGGCGCAGCGTGAGGCGGGTAACACGATCTTTGTCGAAGTGCCGCACTTCCCGGACCTGGACCTGATCTCGCCGCAGGATATCCAGAACCTGATGATCATTGTCGGCCGCTCCAAGCGTCCCGCGACGCTCGACGACGAGATGGTCAAGCGCCTGGCCAATATCCGCAACAATCATGACATCACCCTTGAATATATGCGGATGGGGGCGCTCAAGGGCCTGATCAAGGATGGGAACGGGCAGACGATCTACAACCTCTATGAGGTCTTCAATCAGACGCCGCAGGAAGTCGATTTCCTGCTCGGAACCGATGGTACGGACGTGATCGCCAAGTGCGATCAGGTGTTCCAGAAGGTGTCGGAGAACCTGCGCGGCGAAACCATGTCTGGCGTCGAGGTGCTGGTCGACAACACCTTCTTCAATCGCCTGATCCAGCATCCCAAGGTGGAAAAATACTGGACCACCAACCAGGCCGGGATTCAGGCGATCGCGCAGATGGAGCGACAGAACCTTGGTGGGCAGTGGGGGCGCGTGTTCGACTTCCAGAACCTGCGGTTCCGCGAATATTACGGTTCGGCGCCGGTGCGCAATGTCAACAATGAAGTGGTCAATGAGCGCTTCATTGCGACCAATGAGGGCCACGCCTTCCCGACCGGTACCCGCGACACTTTCAAGACCTGGTTCGCGCCTGCCAATGACGTGCGCTTCGTCAATACGGTGGGCCAGGACATCTACATCTCGCCCGACATCCTCAAGCACGGCGCCGGGATCGAGCTCAAGTCCGAGAGCAATCCGCTCGCCATCTGCAAGCGCCCCGAAGTCCTGATCAAGGTCAAATCCTCGAACTGATCCGGGCTGTCGCAGCCTCCAGGCCCGCCCCTTGGCGGACCTGGATACGGCCACAGCACCAAAGGAGATTGCCATGACCGACACCAGTCAGCCGGCCAAGAAGCCGGCCCGATCCACCAGCAGCAAGTCCAGGGCAAAGGTCAAATCTGCGGCGCAGGTTGGGGGGCAAGAAACCGTGGTCCTGCGCCAAGATGTCGAAGGGTTGGGGGTGGCCGGCCAGCACGTTCCCATGCCACCCGCTAAGGCGCTGGAACTGCGCCAATCCGGCCAGGCGCGGCGCCTGCGCTATTCCGACCTGCAGAGCCGGGCCTAGATCATGCGTCGCGACCTCGTGCAGAAGATGCTGGGTGCCATTCAGGACCGGCTGTTCGAGGACGTTGACGTCGTTATTGATGGGGCTGCCCCGGTGACGCGGCTCAAGGCAATTTCCGGCATCGTCGTGTCGCGGGAGCGGTTTGACGAGTTCGGCGTGGCCATGCGTGCCGGCACGCATGTGACCCGCGGTTTGCTTTCGGCGCTGCCTGGCCTTGCCAAAGGTCATGTCTTGGTGACCGAGGAAGGTCAGTTCAGTGTGCTGGATTTCGAACCTGTCGACGATGGCCGGTTCGAAATCCTGATCAGTCTCACGAAGCTGTCATGAGACTGGTCGCGGCCCTTGAGGGGCGCCTCACGGATATTCTCGACGCGGAGGCAGAAGAGGGCGCGCGGGCCGTCACGCAGTCCGTGCGCAATGTTACCGGCTGGGGGCAAAACCGGCTGCGCCAACAAGTCATGGGTAGCCTGGGATCGGTTCGCCTGGCCAATGCCTGGCGCATGCAGGTCGATCCGCGGGCGCCGGTGAACTCCTATGGGGCGGCGGGCCGCATCTGGTCGAATGCGCCGCATATTGTGGATGCATTCTCGCGGGTCCAGGCCATCCGCAGCCCGAACGGCTTCTACCTTGCCATTCCATCGCCGGATGCGCCCAAATCCTTCATGGGCAAGCGCGTGTCGCCATCCAACTGGCCTGACGCGCGCTTCGGACCGCTGCGCTATGTCTATCGCAAAACCGGCGCGTCGCTGCTGGTGGTGGATGCGGTGCGGCGCAACAAGGCCGGCAAGGTGTCGCGGCGCATCAAGGACGGCGGGATTACCAAAACCGGGCGCTACGCCAAGGGCTGGTCCAGCGTGGTGATGTTTTACCTCGTGCCCATGGTTCGGATGCCCAAACACCTCGATCCGCAATCCGTCTACGACGCCATGGATTCCCGCCTGGTGGACGAAATCGTGCGCAACTGGAGGTAGTTCGATGGCCAGCAAGCGCGAAACCAATATCGCCGGTCTCTATGCTGCCCTGGCGGCAGTTCCGGGATATGCGCTCAAGCGCAATCTGCCGCTCGACGATCTCGATGAGGGATTTCAGACCCTGCAGGACGGTCCGGCGAGCGAATTGACCGACGAATTCTTCAATGGTCCGGTCTTTGAGTTCACGGCCAGGCCGGTGCTGGTGATCGTTGTGCGCCATGCCGACGAGGCGCAGCGGGACAGCCTGCTGGATGCGGCAATCGAAGCCTTTCGGGCTGCGGCGGAAGCAGCTTTGCCCTTCGGTGCCAATGTGACGGCCATACGGGTGCTGCCGCCCGAGACGGCGCCACGGGAAATCTGGGGTGCCCTGCCGCTCAAGGGTGCCGAGATGACTATTGAAATCGATTATTGGGCCGAAACCTCGGCCGGCTGACCTGATCAGGAGAGAGACATGGCCAAGCAACGCGCGGTTGGCGCGGATGTCGTCAACCTCATTGGCTTTGAAGCCACCTATGGCACCCCGCCAGACGGATCGGGCGGTGGCGTCTATTACCGCGTCCCCATGCGCCAATATGGATTGTCGCCGGAGCAGCCACCGGAAGATGACCCTACCTGGAACCTGGGTTCGCCCGATGCTGGCGATCCGGTGCAGGGGCCGGTGATCGTCAATGACGCGATGACGGTGCCGATGTGCGCGCGCAATCTGGGCGTGGTGCTGAAGACTGTGTTCGGAGCGCCCGACAGCGCAGAGACGGGCGTTGACAGCGGCGTTTTCGAGCATGAATTTGTGTCGGGGCAGGAATTGCTGAGCTTTGCCAGCCAGACCGGGCATCCGTTGCTCTCGACGCCCAAATGGAACACCGTTTATGGGACGAAGGCGGGCGGGCTTAATTTCGATCTGGCCCGTACCGGCCGCGCCCTGGCTGAGGTGCCGCTGATCGGGCAGGGCGAAACCAGCGATGTCGGTGGTGCGCGTGACGCAACGCCAATCCAGCTGGCCTATCTGCCCTTCGATAATGCCAAGGCCGCGATCACGGTGGGGGGCAGTGCCATCGGCAATGTCAGTGCGGGCCGGGCACAGTACACCAACAGCCTGGAGAGCGCGGAGAATATCCGGGCTGACGGGTTGATCGATGGCGTGGATGAAGGCGAGCGCATGTGCACCGGCACGCTGGATGTGCGCTACAGCACGTCTACCGCGCTCGAGACTTTGGCCAACGCCAAAACCCCTGCCGCTGTGGTGATCACCTATGGCCTGGCCTCACACCCTGATTTCAGCCTGGTCATCACCATGCCGCGGGTGTTTTTCTTCAAGCCGAAGCTGCCGATCAATGGCCCAGGCGGGATCAGCCAGAGCTGGCAGTGGCGCGCGGCCCGTGACCCTGACCTGGGCTACCTCATGTCTGTTGTGCTGACCAATGACGTGGACAGCTACTGATGGATATTGGTGAAACTGACCGCAAAACGCCCCGTTGGCTGGATCTGGCCGACGGGGTTTCCGTGTTTGCTCTGCCGGTGACCACGCCCATCAGCTATGCGGCCCGGTCTCGGGCGGACCATATGGTGGTGCAGGCGATCGAGGGTGGCGAAGCCGTGAGCCGCGCCGGTGGACATGTGACTGGCCTGCCTGATCTTAGCGATGAGGTCGAGCGCAATGGCGTCTGGACCTATTTCTATCTAATCGGCATAGCCGAACTGACGGTCAGCGACTGGAAGGGCGTGCAGGAGCGTGGCGCCGACATTCCTTTCGATTCGGCCAAGCTGGCGGCCGTGATCGCCGACCCTGTGGTCAGTAACGCCTTTAGTCAGAAACAGCTCCAGCGCCACAACCGGATCGCCCGCGAGGGAAACTGATTGCGCTCCTTGCCGCCTGGCATTGGGGGCGCGGCAAGGGGCGCAAATATTGTGAAGGCTGCAAGGTAACGGGCGCTGCATGCGCGACCACGCAGCCGGGAGACTGCCCCTATCATGCCCATGCCCCGAAGTCGGATGAGGGGCGCATGGCCTGGGGGTTGTTCATGGATGACGCGCACCGCTTGCGGCTTTCCCCCGGGGGCGCAGTGCTTGGTGTCGACATGGATCGCGCCCTGCGCCGGCTGATGCTGGCCGGGGTTGATGGCGACGAGGCGGAAACACTGTTGGCCGGCTGCGAGCGTGGTCTCGTCAAGGCACTGAGCGAAAAGGATGACGATGGTGAACCGGAATAAGGAAGTGGGTGTCCGCGTCTCGCTAAAGGGCGGTGCGGATACGCTCCGGCGCTTTCATGAACTGGGTCTGGAAGGGCACCGCGCCCTGGCCCAGATCGAAGCCCAGGGCCGGGAAGCCAATGCCGTGCTCAAGCAGATCAATGCGAGCGCGCAGGTGAGCCGGGAGGTCTTTGGTGGATTGCAGCGGCTGCGCGGCGGTGTGGCCGGACTGGTCACTGGCCTTGTGGCCAATGCCACCGTGCAGCAGGTGCGTGACGTGGCGCGCGGCGTGGCGGAAGTCGGTGATGCCGCCAAGCGGGCAGGCCTCGACATCAGGGCTTTCCAGGAGCTGAAGTATGTTGCCGAGCAGAACCGCATCGGCGTTGACCAGCTGGTGGACGGCATAAAGGAACTGAACCTGCGGGCTGATGAATTCATCACCACAGGGGGCGGCTCAGCTGCCGAGGCGTTTGAGAGGCTGGGCTACAATGCCGAGCGGCTGCGCGAAAAGCTCAAGGATCCTTCGGCGCTGTTCAGCGAAATCATCGGCAAGCTGCAATCGCTCGACCGTGCGGCGCAAATCCGCGTCATGGACGAGATATTCGGTGGTTCGGCCGGCGAGCTGTTTGTGCAGCTGATCGAGCAGGGTGAGCAGGGTATCCGCGATACGATCACAGCAGCGACCGAGCTGGGTGCGGTGCTGGACGAAGACCTGGTCAAGAAGGCCGATGATCTGGACCGGAAGTTTTCCGAGATTGCCACCACGGTGGACCAGGGGCTGAAGCGGGTGATTGTTGAGGCGGCGCACCTTCTGGGCGTTTTTCTGGACCAGTTCAACTCGATCGAAAACCGCACTCAGATCAATCCTCTGCAGAACCAATTGGCCCATCTCTACAATCGACGGGCGGGTGTTAGGGACTCCATCGCCACGCTGGAAGACGACATCGCAAAAATGGGCGAATTCAATCCGCTCAAGATGCTGAGACAAGGAGAGCTGGCGGAGCTTCGGCAGGAGTTTGAGGACCTAACGACGGAAGCGGATCGCCTGTTGTCCCGTATAACGGAGCTCCAGGGTCGTGGCTCCACTCCGCCGGTTGTGCCAAAGATTGACCTGCCTGGGAGCCTGCCAAGCTGGGAGGACTTCAGCTCCACATTCAAGTCACCAACGTCTGGCGCCGGATCCAGTCGCAGTAGCACCACCACCGATGCCGATCGGCAAAGGGAGAAAATTCGCGGCGTGGTGCAGGCTTTGCAGGATGAGCTTGCCGCGCTGAACATGACCGCCGTCGAGCGGGAGGTAATGAACCAGCTGCGCCGCGCCGGTGTGGAGGCGGCGTCCAGAGAAGGGCAGACAATCCGTGGCCTGGTCGAGCAGCTGGACAAGGAGCGGGATTCGATCGAGCTGGTCGAGAGTGCGATGGAAAGCCTTGGCGGAACGGCCAAGGACGTGCTGGGCAGCATCGTTTCGGGTTTTCGTGAAGGCAAGGAAGCTGGCGAGGTGCTGGCCGATGTCACTGACCGGCTTATCAACAAGTTGCTGACAGGTGGCATCGATATGGGGGTCAATGCCCTGACGGGCTGGCTGTCGAGCGCGTTCCGACCGGCAACGGCAGGGTTTGTCCCCGGCCTCACCGGCCCGTCACTCTTTGGCCAGGCGCATTCCGGTTGGCTGGTCGGCCGGGGCAGTGCGCCACAATCGCGGCATCTGGCGACCCTGCCGCGCATGCATAATGGCGGCCTCAGCCGGGAAGAGGCGTTGATCGTCGCCCGCCGGGACGAAGGCGTGTTCACGCCACGCCAGATGGACAATGCCGACAGCCTTGTGCAGGCCCTGGTGCGCAATGCACAGCAGGCGCGGCAGCAGGCTGGCCCCCTGCATGTCGAGATTGTTAACCCGGCAGGCGACAAGCGGGTGGAAAGCGCGGAAATGCGGCAGGGCAGAGATGGCATTCCAATTGCCCGGGTCGTTCTGGCGGAGGTCAAGAACGGTTATGCCCGAGGCGAAATGGACGGGTTGATGCGCGAGCTTTATGGCATCAACAGAAAGGGTCGATAGTGAGTGTGACCGATTATCCCAGCAAACCGGGGGACCGCTGGAGCTTTGCCAACACAACCAGCGGCGCCCTGCAGGTCACCGTCACAGCGGGCGACGGCACTATCGTTGCTGCCAAGCTTCATCCTGGTGCCGAGATTGAGCTGGTCACTGGTGAAGCGGGGGCAATCGGGGTGAAAATCGAAAATGTGGATACTCCGGCGCGGCCCGCATTGGTGAGATCGGATGCCTGAAGCCTGGCCGGCCGACGTGCCACACACCCCTATTGCTGGCAGCTTTCAGGGCACGCCGTTTCGCGCGGCGGATGCAACTGAGTTCGAGGATGGACCTGCGCGGGCGCGGCGGCGATCCACCCTGCGGATCGCGACGCTGCGCTTTGCCATCCGCATGTCAAACGCCCAGTTCGATGCCTTTCACCTCTGGGTCAACGAGGTGCTGATCGATGGCACCTTGCCCTTTTACATGCCGGTGTGGCGTGGGGGCGGATTTGTCACCAAGCTCTGCCGCTTCACGCGCGGCGAACCCTTTTCCGACGATCCGGGCCAGGGGTTGCGGCACCGGGTATCGGTTTCGCTCGATGTCGAGGATTATTGATGACGGATTGGTCTCAGGCTCTTGAAGAAGCCTATGCATCGGCGCCGGCAGATGAATTCGTGGTGTCCACATTGGAACTCATTCACCCCGCATTCGTGGATGAGAGCGACAATGCGGACAGTGTGCGCATCGTCCTGGACGAGCGCGACTGGGACCTGACACTTGAAGCGGATGCGCCACTCTTTGGTGGAGAGACCAAGACCTTTCAGGCCCTGGCCATGGACGTAACCTTGCCCGAGCAGGTTGACGGGCAGATGGGCAGCATCAAGCTGGCGCTCGACAATGTGCCGCGCACGGTGTGGCCGAAGCTGCAAGCGGCTGCAAAGGTGCGCGCATCGGCCAGGCTGGTCTATCGGGAGTGGGTGGCGGTGCGCGATGCCGAGAGTGGCGCCTATGTCGCCAGCACTGCGCCGGACCTGATTATCGGCGACCTGACCATGCGGGTGGTTTCCGCCTCGGTCCTGCGGATCGAGGGGACGGCAACCTTTGTCGACCTGCTCAACAAGGGGTTTCCCCGGCGCACGTTCAGCCGGGAGGATTTCCCTGGCTTGTTCGGAGCGGATTGATGGATCGGGTGGCGATCATCAATGGCCTGATCGGCCGGCCATATGATCTGGGTGGGCGGGCGCCGGGCAGTATTAACTGCTATGGCTGCGCACGGATCCTGCAGCGCGAGATTTTCGGGCGTGACATGCCGGACTTTGCCATGCCGGGAACGGCCGGGCGGCAGGGGATCGCGGCGGCCATCGCCGTGCACCCAGAGCGCGGCCGCTGGCAGGAAATCGGTGCGCCTGAGGATGGCGCATTGGTGACCATGGCGCGCAATGATTGCGGCTATCATATTGGCACCTGGCTGGCTGAGGATGGCGGCATCATCGTGCATGCCCTGGAGGTGGTGGGCGTCGTTGCCGACACAACCAGCTCGCTTCAGGCGGTCGGCTGGCGCCGCTTTCGCTTTCATAGACCCCTCTAATCCGAGAGCATTTGATGATCTTTCCTGACCCTGCCCCGTCAAAGGGCGGGATGGTTCAACTCGTCACCGGTCCTTTCGGGGCGCCAGAGCGCAGCATTGCGCTCGACCGTCCCATGGCGATTGCCGAGGTGATTTCGGCCTATGCCCTGCGCTTCCGCCTGCCCACGATCGCCGTCATGCAGGGTGAGCCGGTCTTGCGCGGGCTATGGGCGGTGCGGATGGTGCGACCCGGCGAGGTGCTGAGCTTTGTGGCCGTTCCTCGGGGCGGCGGCGAGGCAGGTGGTACCGGCAAACAGATCGCCGGCATGATTGCGGCCCTGGCGCTGTCGGTGGCGGCGCCAATGATCGGGGGATTGCTCTTCGGCGCAGGTACGCTTGGCGCCAGTCTGGCCTCTGCGGCCATTCTGGTGGGTGGCGGTCTGTTGCTCAACGCCATTTTCCCGCCCCCTCAGGCGGCGCCGGCGGCGACGGCCGAAAGGGTCTATTCGGTCAGCGCGGCCAATAACCAAGCGACGCCGCTCGAACCGCTGCTCAACCTTTACGGGCGCTTGCGCTTTGCGCCGCGTCACGCCAGCCGGCCCTATGCCGAATATCGGGGCAATGATCAGTATCTCTATCAGTTGTTCCTGGTGACGACCGGCAAGGCCGATATCCCCAAAATTGAGATCGGCGATACCGAGGCCTGGAACAGTATAGACGGCTATTCGAGCAGCTTTTCGGATCTGGAATTTGAGATTGTCCAGCCGGGGCAGGACGTGACCCTGTTCCCGGCCAATGTTGTGACTTCGTCGGAAGTCAGTGGGCAACCGGTGCCTGATCCGCCTTCGGTGCTTGGGCCATTCGTGGTCAACGCCGCTGGCACGACAGTGGATCGTCTGGCGGTGGACTTCGCCTTTCCGGGCGGTCTCTACACAGCCAATAACAAGGGTGTGGCTGCAAACTCGATCGCGCTGCGGGCGCAATATCAGGCGATCGACGCCAGCGGTGATCCGATTGGTGGCTGGAGCGATCTCTTTGCCGAGACGGTTTCGGCGGCCACCCGCACGCCTCAGCGCATGAGCCGAGAGGCCAACGTGGCTCCCGGGCGCTATCAGGTACAGTTCCTGGCTGATGAAGCCTTTGACGCTGACGATGGCGCATCTGTCAATGCGGTGGTCTGGGCTGGGTTGCGGGGGTATCTCACCGATTTTGTGACCCCGCCCAATGCCACTTTGCTGGCCATGAAGATCCGGGCCAGCGAGCAATTGAGCCAGACGGCCGCCAATCAGGTAAGGGTCACGGCCGAGCGCTATCTGCCGGTCTGGACCGGGGCGGCATGGGAGGAGCAAAAGACGCGGTCCATCGCCTGGGCGGCAGCGGATTTGCTGATGAACTCCGACTATTCGCTGGGCCTTTCGAGCAACACGTTCAGCCTGGACGAGTTGCTGGCGCTTGACGCCACCTGGGCGGCGCGGGGTGATACGTTCAACGCCCTGTTTGACCGAAGCTGGACTGTGCAGGATGCCCTGCGCGCCATTCTTCGGGCCGGGCGGGCTCAGGCCGTTCGCCAGGGCGGCCGGATCGGCTTTGTCCGGCTAGAACCCAAAACCGTCAAGCGCGCGGTGTTTTCGCCCCGCAATGTCGTGCGGGGGAGCTTCCGCCACCAGCTGGTGCTGTTCGATGAAGAAAAGCCTGACCACGTCATCGGCTCCTATGTCGACGAGACAACCTGGCAGACACAGGAAGTAGTGGGATCACTGGCTTCGATCGGTGCCGATGCACCGCAGAAAGTGGAGTGGTTCGGCATCACTGATCACGACCAGGCCTGGCGGGAGACGGTCACCGAGGCGGCCGTCAATGCCTATCAACGAGAATTTGTGAGCTTCACGGCCGAATGGGAAGGCAAGCTGCTGACGCGCGGTGACCCTATCCTGGTCCAGCATCCGTTTCTGGAAGGCGTGGAGCCGGCCGCCTTGGCGGCGCGGAACGGGGATGAACTGATCCTTGATCGAGAACCGGCGAACGCTATCACTGGCGATGCCTATGTGGTCCTGCGCGGGCGCGATGGCCGGGAGTGGGGGCCGTGCCTGGTGGCCAGCATGACCGGCGACGTCATCTCGCTTGATGCGGCGGACCGGGCCGTGGTCGAGGCGGGCATGGGCGATCTGGATGACGTCTTGCCTGGTGATCGCGATGAGCGCGCGCATGTGCTGATTTGCGACGGCGAGATGCGGCCTTTCAATGGGCTGGTGGTTTCGGCTTCGCCCAGCAGCAATGGGCGAGTTGAGGTGACGGCGGTGGTCGATGCGCCAGAGGTGTATCTGGCCGATGCCACCGAAACCATGCCTTCGCCCTGGACACCGCCGGTTCTGCCACCGCAGAACCCGGCGCGGCCTTTATTGCTCGGACTTTATGCGCAGCTCAAGGCTGGCATCGCCCAGCTCGAACTTGATGCGGTATGGCAGCCAACGCCTGGGGCGATCGGCGGGTATGTTGCAGAAGTCAGCTACGACGATGATGCTATACCGGATGCGCAGAAGTCCTGGACTCCCATCTACCAGGGCATGGCCAACCGGTTCACCGTGCCGGTATTGCCACAGGCGCTGACGCTTCGGGTCGCGCCGGTCGGCGTCCTGCAAGGGGCGTGGACGAAACGTGTGTTCACCTTGGGCGAAGTGCCGACGATCCTTATCCCAGGAGAGTATCTCGATATTGACGACCTCATCGAAGATGCTGTGGGTGATCTTACTGGTAGCTTGGAATGGGTCGGACGGGGCGTTCGGGATGCCATTAATAATTTTGAGCGCTTAGGCTCGCTCCTCGCTGAGCAGGACCTGGCCAACTTCAATGACCGCCAGGTGCTGCAAAGGACACTTGGCAAGAAAGTCGGCGACCTTGAAGCCAGCTTCACCGAGATCATCGAAGTGGCGCTGGGGCCGGGCGGGGCAATCGCGCAATCGCTGGAAGCCCTCTATGCGGCGATGGGCGGCAGCACGTCTGAGGTCAATGTTCGCTGGGAGGCTGTAGCGGCCCCATCTGGTTATTCCGCTCGATATGGTCTGACAGCGGCTGTCAATGACGTGAGTTACCGTTCATCGTCGTTCCTTGTCGATGTTCCTCCCAACCCGGAAGATCCAACCCGAGTTGTCTTGGCAGCCGATCAAACGGTGGTGTCGAACGCGGATGGCACTGAAACCTATGCTCTGTTCGATGAGAATGGCTTGATGACGCGGGACATCACGGCTGCACTGATCAAGAGCGCTGACGAAGCCAGTTACTGGAACCTGACCACTGGCGCATTCCGGATATCGACCTGATGGCAATCGTGTTCATGACGGACCCGACCACGGGAAGGTGCGCGCTCTATGACGAGAATGGCTCTACCGGGGATTTCAACGATCCCAACTCGGCGCGAAACGCCCCTCTCAACAGCCCAGCGTCACATCTCGACAAGGTCTATTTCCACTCGGACTTCGACTATATGGAGGTTAGTCACGGCCCCACTGCGGTGACTGTCAACCACGCGGCCCTGTCGATTGGTGCGGCACCGCCAGGGCAGATTTTCCCGTTTGGCTATACCACGGCCGCCGCCGATCATCTGCTGCTGACCCACTCTCTCGGCTATCCGCCTCTGGCCTTGGTGATCTATGACGGGAATGTCTGCTGGCCCGGAATGCCGGTGCAGGCGGACGCTGGTGGTGGTGCCCGGTTTGTGACGGCCTATGTCACCAATACCGAACTGCGGCTCTATGAATTCGCTTCGGTCGGCAGTGGCGGCCTGCCGGCTGTCAGCCGGGAATATACCGTTCTGGTCTTCAGGGCTCCGCCAGCACCGTCGGGCGATGTCCTGCTCGATTTCGATCCTGCCACCGGGGTGGTGCAGATGGGGCTGGGGAAGTTCGACAGCTCCCGACGCTACCTGCAGGTGGTGCCTGGCGGCTCGCCCTTCGGCCTATCGCTCGGGCGAACCATTGACCTCAACAACGGGGCTCCACGCGCCGTCCGGCCTGATGGCACAAGCTATGATCCTGTGCCGAGCGGCCTGCAGCTCGGACTGGGTCGCGGCGCCATGGGGATCGCTGACTATGGTTATGTCTATGGGGCATCCATGGCTTATGGCGGCTCCTTCACGGGCTCGGGCAGTGTTCAGGTGCAGGCGCCATGAGTGACGGGTTCTCGATTGTTGATGGCCAGATCGTCATCGAAAAAGACGGGCGCATCGTCTCGACCACCGATGGCACCTTGGTTAACTTACTGCCTGAAGCCTACGATTTCGAAAGCACCATCAACGTGGTGTTTCCCGATTTCACCAAGGACTATGCCTACAACTGGCAGTGGGCCAATGACTACAATGTCGGTCTGGTCGCCCAGGATAATGCCTGCGCCACGGCCATCAGCGTTCCGGCACAGGAATGGTCGTCGGAAACCGATCTGGCCGACGCCCCGACTGGCGCCGATATTTTTGTCGGGCGGGTCCGGATCAATCGAACCGTTGCACCGTCCCACACCTGGGGCAGCAATGCGATCGAACTGGTTCAGCCCAGCAATGTCTGGATTCCATTCTCCGGCTCTCTGCTTATGGAGGCAGAAGTCGGTATGGCAAGGGCGTTTTCCCTCTATTTGAGCGGGGGAAAGCTGAAACTGCACCGGCAGCAATCGGTCAGTGTTCCGCCTGGTGGCTGGGGCAGCTATGGCGGGGCAGGCTTCAACTGGACAGCGCCGGCAGACAGCAATGGCGGCGAGTGGGTCTATGGCACCTCACCAGGCATCCCTGTTGTCGAGATCGAAACCAAGAACAGCCCCGGCACCATTGAAGACGCGGACATGTTTGCGCCGCTCTACAAAACCACACATCGGCGCGGCGGCTCCGATGCATGCTCGACAAGCCTGAGCACCAATTTTTCGTCCACCTACCAGGTTGAAGTCGTCGGCAAGTTCGGCCGTCGCTCCTGATCTCAGAGGCATCAATGGCAGAGACCATCTATTCGGTCGGAACCGTAACGGTTTCGAACGGCGGCACAACTGTGACCGGCGTAGGCACGTCCTGGCAGGGCAAGATTTTCGAGGGCGACCTGTTCACCGACCCGGCGCAGGGCATCTTTGCGCGTGTCACAGCCGATGCGACCAGCAACACGTCGATCAGCATCAATGCCTGGCCTGGCACCGCGCTTTCTGGCGATGCCTATGAAATCCTGCTTACTCCCGACAGCGTGCGCGCCTCGGAACGCACCAGACAACTGCTCGAACAGTTGAGCGTCGTCCAGGCTAATGGTCGCGGCCTGTTCTTCAACTTCAGCGACAGCGTGACCGATGCCGATCCCGGCTCTGGCTATATCCGCCTCAACAATGCTGATCCGACACTTGCCACGGCTGCCTATATCGACGTGCTCGACGCCAATGGCGGGGCTGTATCAGGTGAAATCGACACCTGGGATGACAGCACGTCGCTGGGTAAGGGCAATCTCTGGGTGCGCGGCATTGCCGATCCTTCGGCCTTCCACGCCTACGAGTTGACCGGTTCGGTTGTGGACGGCACTGGCTACCGAAAGCTGACCCTGACCTATATCGGCGGCTCTGGCAGCTTTGCGGCCGATGACGAGCTTATGGTGGCGTTTGCCCGCACTGGCGATACCGGCGAAGGCTATGTCACCGATGCCACCGTGGCCGACCCTTCCGAATTGACCGCGCTTGAGGGTGAGGCGGCGGGGTATCTGGTATTCGTCACCGACCTGCAGACCGACTTCGGCGCCTATTCTGGCCGGTCTGGTGTCGTGCGGCTCATTGCGGGCCCCGATTGGGAGCTAGTGGCGGTCTACACCGGGCCGCAGGGTGTCCAAGGCATTCAGGGTATCCAAGGCATTCAAGGTGGGCGCGGCATTAACTGGCAGGGCGACTACAACGGCGCCACTGCCTATGTCGAAGACGATGGCGTGCTCTACAACGGTTCGTCATGGCGCGCTCTAGGAGACACCACCGGCAACGCCCCGCCGACCCTGCCAACCACAAGCAATGCCTATTGGCAGCTACTGGCACGGCAGGGCATCGATGGTGCGGGTACGGTCAACAGTGTGGCGGCTGGCACTGGCATTGCCGTCGATAACACCGATCCGACGGCGCCTGTGGTTTCGGCCCCTCACGCCGTTAGGTTCAACGAAGCCCAGGCATTGACCGCCGCCCAGAAGGGTCAGGCTCGGGCGAACATCGGGGCGGACGTTCTGGCCGGTCTCCGCAACAAACTGATTAATGGCGCATGGTCGGTTGCCCAGCGGGCAAATTCGGGCAACATTGCCGCCGGTGCCACGGGATGGGTTGGGGATCGATGGCAGGTCTACAATGGGACCAATCAGCCGCTTACTTGGTCTATCATCTCGGTTCTGGCGTATAACTATGCGATCCCGCCTTACGTCGAGAATTTCCTGAATATCAACTTCGCCGTCGGTCCAACAACTGGCACTGTCGAATTGTTCCAGCGTATCGAGAGCGTAAAGACCCTCTCCAAAGGGGATGTCTCAGCCCGCATCTATGCGTCCGGTCCCGCAGCCTTTGATGCCTATTTTCTCTTGCAGCAAAGGTTTGGGTCAGGCGGTTCGGCTTCGGTGGTTGTTAACGGTGTCACGACTTCTGTGAACGGCGTCTCCAACTTCGTTGAGAAGAAAGACGTGCTCACACTTGCACATACAGGCGGAAAAACCTTTGGTGTGGGGCACGACCTGACCTTTGACTTTGTGTTCACACCTAGGACTGCCGGAAACTACGGCTTTACGGCCGCCTCTTTGGTTGAAGGCGATGCGAGTGCTGAGGCCGATCCGTTCTCGCCGCGTCATGTCCAGCAGGAAGAAGATATTTGCTGCCGGTACTATGAGAAGGGAAATGGTGCGGGGAACGCTGGCGTCTATCACTTCCATCCATACAGGGTGCGTAAGCGCGTTGTCCCTTCCATTTCTTGGACGCCGGGGGGAGGCTCAAACACCGACTTAGGGACCTACGACAATGGCTTCTATGTAAATCCGACAGCATCAACTGGCTACTCGTACGTCGCAGACGCGGAGCTTTAATCATGGACATTCACGGCTACACTGAACGCGGCTCTATCTCGGCCACCATCGACGGCATCCTCATGACCGTCCCCGACGATCCCACCAACCGCCATCGCCAGATGATCGCCGAGTGGGAGGCCGAGGGGAACGCGATACCGGCCTATGAGCCGCCTCCAGTCAGCCCTGCAGTAGTGAAGGCAGAGTGCCGACGGCGCATCCTGCTCATCATGAGCGAGGACCAGCAGCGGAACACACTCGCCGCTGGACAGGCCGCTACCATGCAATATGGTTCGGACCCAGCTAACTGGCCCGCTCCGCTACAGGCCCGCCAGGCGGCCGCGATGGCGGCCTGGGCCGAGATCGAGCGGCTGCGGGCACGCTCTAATGCGATCGAGGTGATGGAGCCGATACCACCGGACATCACCTCTGACGCCCTTTGGGCGGCTGAATAGCACAATCCAAGGCGGTCCCTCTGGACCGCCTCATTCTTTTCAAACACCAGGAGACGTCCAATGGCCAATCGCAAGGTCACGACGCTTATTGTCGTTCATGTCACCGCCACCCCGCCATCGCGCGACATCGGCGTCGCAGAGGTGCGGGCGATGCACAAGGCGCAGGGGTGGAGTGATATTGGCTATGGCGGCCTGTTGCGCCGCGACGGGCGCCGGGAGATCGGCCGTGGGCTCGATGCCGTTGGCGCGCATGTGGCCGGCTTCAATTCCATCTCTCTTGGTATCGCTCTGGTCGGGGGAATCAACGCCGCCGGCAAGCCGGAGCACAATGCAACCGAGCCCCAGCTCGTGGCGCTGGAAGCGTGGTTGCAGGAACTGGTGGTCCAGTACCCCCAGGCGAAAATCTGCGGCCATCGCGACCTGTCGCCAGATCGCGATGGTGATGGCGTGATCGAGCCGGGCGAATGGATGAAGGCCTGCCCGTGCTTTGATGTCATCCCCTGGGCTGTCAGCAAGGGCCTGCCGGGCGCTGACATCAAGGGCAATTGGGGCGAGATCATCGCTATTCCGGCCGACACTGGTGGCACCGTCAAGGTGGCGGGGCCGGATGCTCGGCTGGTCTACCTGCAGAAGCTGCTGGCCCGCACCGGCCTGCAGTTCGGGCCGATCGACGGCATTGTCGGCGAGCGGACGGCCTCAGCGCTGCGGCTCTATCAGGAATTCAACGGCCTGCCGCAGTCCGGCGCGTTTGACGAAGCTACGGTCAAGCTGCTGCGCGGCACGTTTGAAGCGAAGGCGGCGGCGTGATGCTGAACCTAACGGGCATTGGGCTTGTCGCTGCCGCCCTGGCGGGCTCGCTGGTGGCCGGCAGCGCCGCCTGGTTTGGACGTGGTCTGGTCGCCGATCACATTCAGATCCCGGCCATCATCGAAGAACAGGACCGGCTTTGCGAAGCCGCGACCGAAAAGGCGGCGGCAGACGCTGTCGCCGCCGAGCAGCTACGGCAATTCAAGATCGCGGAGCGCGTCACGCAGCGCTTCATAGATGAAAGCCAGACGGCGGCCGACGACGCCCAGGCGCTGCGCGATGCCCTCGAACTGGAGATTGATGCCTATGAACAGCGCCTCGATGCGGCGGGCGAGAGTGTTTGCGCTCTCGATGCTGCTGCCCTTGACCTTATTGGGGTGCACACCCAGCCGGATCGCCCAGGCGGCCGCTGAAACCGGCAAGGTGCGGGCAGGAATTCTCCTGCCCGTACTACCCGGCGACTGCCGCCGACAGATCGACCACGCGCCGGCGCCGCTGGGGGCCAATGCGGTGGCGGTGCTGGCCCGTGAACGTGCCCAGCTCGACCAGGCCAACGGCGTCATCCGCCGTTGCGCCAACCACTACGACAACGTGAAGGCCGAACTGGAGGGCGCGGACTAATGGACTTCAACTTCAACTGGCTGTTTTCGCCAGTGGCGAAGCTGGCCGTGGCCGGCGCGCTCGGCGGCCTGGTGCGCTGGCTCACCCTCAAACAGCCGCCGATCGACGGGCTGATCAGCATTGCGGTGGGCGCCATCTGCGCCGCCTATATCGGCCCTGCTTTCCAGCCTGTGCTGCAGCCGGTCATCAGCTTCACCGGTGTTGAACCGGACGCCGCGCAAGGTCTGGGCGGCTTCATTGTCGGCATCGGCGGCATTCTGGTTTCCGGCTTCTTCATTGACGTTTGGCAGATGCGCCGGAAGCTGCTCAAGCAGGAAGGGCAGGGCGATGGACAAATCTGACCTGACGGCACGGCGCGAGTCATTTCGCGTCATCAACGGTGAGGCGCGCCGTCGCGCCGGCGCCGTCGCGAGGGTCACCGCCATAGTGGTGATCTCTGTGCTTGCCACGCTCGTGTTCAGCGGCCACCGGATCAAATCCGACTGCTTCCGCGCAATCATCTGCATAGAGCAATCGCTGCGCTGACGCAGCTGCCCGGCCACCCCAAAACCGAGCGCCGCGAGGCGCTTTTTTCATGTCCTCAACCGCAGCATTCAGGAGTGCCAGATGGCAACTGATATCATCCCCGTCGGCAAAGCCGTCACGTCGTCAGACCCCTTTACCCTTGAGGAAGGGGGGCGGGCCACGGTGGGAATTAAGCAGGCGTCATTCGATGCGTCCGTCGATATCGAAATAGACGGCGGTGGCGGTGTCTATGTTGTTCTCGACACCCTTCGCCTGCCCAAAAGGCCCGCGCGCGGAATTGAGGGGCCGGGCACGTTCCGGCTGACGCGGCGGACGGGCAGCTGCATCGCTTTTCGCGCCTGACTGGTCATTGGGGGTTTTGCCATGACCAATGCTTTAGCTTTCGACCTGGCCGTGCAGGCCGGGGATGATTTCGATTTCAACGTGACATGGACGCCGGATGGCGCGGCTCCCGACCTGGTCGGTGCCTCTGCCGCCATGCGGATTGCCTGGCCAAAGGGGATCACGCGGGAGGACGGGCCAATCGATGCGGGCATGGTGGAAGTGACCAGTGCTGACGGCATCACATTTGACACTGAAGCTGGTGTCATCGCGGTGCATCTTTCCGCGGCCGTGACGGCTGGCATCCCTTCCACCTACGCGACCTATCAGTTGCGCGTCGAGACTGCTGACACAGTTGTCACCACGATCGCGGCCGGTCTCTTCACCGCATTGAGGAGCTTGTTCAATGACTGAGTTGCTTAGCCGAGCGGCAGGCCGACGACTGGTCACCAGTGTGACCTACCCGGTGGTCTCAGTCGCCAGCCTTGCTAACCCATCAACGGGCGGGGGTTGGACGCCGCTCGCCTTGGGTGACAAACTGCTGGAGTGGTGGACCGCCGATTTACTGTCGTCGCTCACCATCGTTGGCGGTTATGTTTCTGCTTGGCGTGGGATGAAGAATGGCTATGAGCTAACCCAGGCGAGCAGTCCTTCAAGGCCAGCCTACTCTGCCACTGGCTTCGGGGGCCGCCCTTGTCTAACAGCAGACGGCATAGACGACTTTCTCAGCGCGGAAAGCACATTCAATCTGCCTATCGGGAATGACGCGGTAGACTTCTTCGGCATCATCCAGCAAGACGCCCTCCCTGCGGACACTACCGCCCGCCATCTGATGGGATATGGCGGAGCTCTTTCAACAGATCGACGCCTTGTGCTGCGCCTAGTGGATACTGGAGTCAATCGCGCGCGTGTCGCGGTTGGCACCGGGTCTGGCACGGGAGGGGTAACAGGCACAACTGTTGACTTCTCCAGTCGTCACTTAGTTCGGGGGTTGATGGGCAATAGCAACGTCCGGATGGACGTAGATGGCCAGGTGAGTGGCACTAGTGGCCCAATTGCTACCACGGCCTCTGTGCGCACTCGGTTCTTTTCTAGCACTGGTGATAGCCCGGCCAATTTCTGGAAAGGCGCGGCAAGAGACATGTTGTTCACCGCGCCAACACTCACTGCCCAAGAAGTTGCAGCACTTGAGGCGTGGGGCCTCGAAAGGAGAATGCTCTGATGACCGACCGCTACTGCATATTCGTCATCCCAGCGGCGCATAGAGCAGCCGCAAACCTGCTCATGGCTCTCGTCAATGGTGACGACCCTGCGCTATCGAATAGCTTTAGCCGGGGCGCGAATGCCGATGGCAGCTTCAACAGCGAAGCCAACCTCTATGAGATGGCGACCCACTTCTTTGGCGGAATGCCCATCACAGAAGAGTGGGAAAGCGAGGTGTCCAATCTCGCCGCCACTCACCCGACGCCCTCGGGCGGCTGGCCCTGGAATGGTATCACCGAGCAGGATGCCATCGACGCAGCGGGGGAGATTTACCTGCAAGTGTCGATCACCCAGAATGGCACGCCCCCAGACCCTTGGCTGACGCAGAGCAATGCCATGAGCAACCTCGGGCTGGTGCCGATCAACCCGCCTGACTGACCCTGCCACCCTAACACCATCTGTGCGTCAGGCATCCTGACGCACATTGCTTTTGGAGCCTACAGCTCGGCCGAGAACTGGAAGGCGTTGAAGCGGTCGGCCACCAGGCGCCCGGCATTCTTGGAATGCACATAGGTCTCGATGAACACCGATGAGCTTTTCCAGCCGCCAGCATCCATGGCGGTGCGCACGTCCATGCCGAAGCCGATGGCATTGGTGGCAAAGCTGTGGCGCCCGCAGGCATGGCTGGACTTGTACGGCAGATCGGCGCGGCGGCAGACAGCGGCGATGCGGTCATTGACGCCGTAGCGCGAGGCATAGCGGAACACCGGCTCGCCGGGCTGGGCGGTCTCCTTGAGGTCGTGCAGCCGGGCGACCAGCTCGTCGGTCAAATGCCGCACCGAGTTGGTGTCGGTCTTGGTCCTGAGCAGCACTGCCTTGCGGGCGATCAGGTCGACCTCGGACCATTCGAGCCGGATGGCTTCGGAGATTCGGGCGCCGGTGTGCGACATGAATACGACCAGGGCAGCAAGATGGGGCAGCCCGTCGCGTTCGCACTGGCGACAGAACACATGCAGCCAGGCCTGGCTGGCCGGGTTCTTGCGCCGACGCCGCTCTTCCTTGAAGCGGCGCAGGCGAATGAGCGGGCACCAGCCGCGCTCATAGGCGTGGATCATTACAGCGCGGGCCGGGGTAATGCCCTGTCGGTTGCGGGTGGCGCCGGACTGGGTCGGGAACAGCGCCTTGACCATCTCGTAGATGGCGAAGGGTGTGACGTCGGCGACGGGTGTGTCGCCCATCTGCTCGATGATTTTGGGCAGGTAACGCTGCTCGCCGCCATTGCTCAGATAGCTACGGGCGGCATCGGCAAAAGTCTGCCCATTGCGGGCGGGCACAGAAAATGAAATGACGGCATCAGCCATCGCGAACCTCATGCGTTCGGGTTGGTCAGGATGGCCGGCGGTGTTGCAACCACCCCGGCCATTCGCTGTTTTAGGGCAGGTGCCACCGGCTCCAAAATACCGATGTCCGACAGGATTAACGGAACTTGGTCCTTACGTGGTGCTTGACGCGAACCCATGACTCGACGTTCTGCTTACGTTCATGGCCTCAATCGAAACCCTTGGCGACCTCATAGACGACGGCTACCGCGTTTCTGTCCATTGTCACGCGCCACTCTGCTGGCACTGGGCGCCGCTTGATCTGGTTGTCCTCGCTGAGCGGTTCGGGCGGGACTTCGTGGCAGTAGGTAATCCCAATCCGTTGGCTGCAAAGCTGCGTTGCTCGAAATGTCAGAGCAAGAAAGTCGGCATCATCCTGCTGCCGGTGACCGGCTACACCAATGGTCCACCTGCTGCCGATCTGCCATATGGCGGGCCTCCTTCCGATCGTCCGCAGGTGAAGACCAGGCGCTCCAGGCGAAGGGTCAGGCTATAGCGAATTGATCAGCGGCTGCTTGGTATCGGTGCCGTCATAGCGGGAATTGTTCACGGCCCGGCCGACACGGAAGACTTCCAGTTCGCTATCAATCTGCGCATCGAGCAACAGGGCCTTGGCGCCTTTCCCTTGCAGTTCGGTATTGAGCCAGGTGCGGTAGGCTTCCGGCGCCAGAATGATCGGCATGCGATCGTGGATTTCGGCAATCTCTGGCACGGCCGGCGCCGTAATGATGGTGCAGCTGGTGACCCCAAGATTGTCGTTGTGCGCCCAGATGCCGGCGAAACTGAAGGGGGCGCCACCCGGCAGCTGCAGCAGCCACGGATCCTTGCCGCCGTCTTCCGCCTTGGTCCATTCGAAATAGCCATCGGCCGGAATCAGGCAGCGTCGCGCCTTGAAGCCTTCCCGGAAAGCGCCGGATGTGTCGACCGTCTCGATCCGGGCATTGAACATTGCCGCCTTGGGCAATTCTTTCGCGAAGAACGGCACCAGCCACCAGCGGCCCCGATCCATCTCCATGTTGCCGGCCTTGTCGAGATGGACGAAGTCGACGTCATGGGTCGGGGCGATGTTGAACCGCGGGGGCAAGTTGGTCGCCGGGCGCTCGTGAATGCTATAGAGCGCATGCAGCTGCGCCCAGGTCAGCTCATTGGTGAAGCGGCCGCACATCAAAAGCCCTCTCGATCTGCCAGCTTTCCATACTCCGGCCGCCAGATACCTGCCTCAGCCATCGTCACCACGACGCGCGCATAGCCCATTTGGTTCCGCAGCTCTTCTGCGCGAGCGAGCGCCGCCTTTATAGGCCATGGCCCCATCTCCCCTCCCGCCTCATAGACGCCATTGGCCGTCACCCTGGCGCACCAGTAGATGCTGGCCGTTGGTTCGGTGTAGGCCAGCCCGGCCATGAGCATCTCTGCACTTGTGCCACCAATTCCGACCATGATGGCATCCTCCGCTATTTCATCGTCGCGGGTTGTCCACTGGTAGATCGGTGGATCGAGGTCCCGCAGCATGGTCCGGATGGTATCGGCTCGTTCATCTGCGCATTCGTCTGCGCGACGGAGGGCGGGGATGCGCTCGACAGCTGCCAGGAGCTTGCGCAAACGGGCGATCTCTTTGTCTCGCTTGGGGTCGACGGATGGCACGCGGGGCATGGCTTGGAACGCTTCAGGAAGATCGCAATTATAGGCAGTGCTCTCCGGTTCATTTTCACCGAGAAACGAGAACATATGCGGGACAAACAGCGGCATTTTGGCTTGGTTCTCTTAGAGAACCATAGAGAAGCCGCCAGTTTGGCCACGGGTCACTGTTTTCACACGGCAGGGGTCACAGGTTCAATCCCTGTCGCACCCACCATTCACTCAAGCGTCACAAAGATTTGACGGCCGGTGCAACCATTGGTCACGCCCGCCGTTTGCCGTGCTGGGGAAGTCTGCGCGGTCAAGTCAATGAGTACGAATGAAAGCGGTATGTGGCCCGAGGCGTCGAAGGGTGACGCGCGGTTCCGCCTGCTAGTGAATTCCATCACCGATTACGCCATCTACATGCTGGATCGCGAGGGGGTGGTGACGACCTGGAACCGCGGGGCGGAACGGATAAAGGGCTATTCGGCCGGGGAGATCATTGGCCGTCACTTTTCTACCTTCTATACAGATGAAGACCTCGCAGCGGGCCTGCCAGCCCGGGCGCTGGCCAATGCGGCACGCGATGGCAGCTATGAAGCCGAAGGCTGGCGCCGGCGCAAGGACGGCAGCCGGTTCTGGACCAATGTGGTTATCGATGCGATCCGGGGCGCCGATGGCGAGGTCATCGGCTTTGCCAAGATTACGCGCGATCTGACGGAGCGCAAGAAAGCGCAGATGGCGCTCGCAGCCAGCGAGGAGCAATTCCGCCGGCTCGTCCTCAATGTCACCGACTATGCCATTTTCATGCTCGATGCCCATGGCATCGTTTCGAGCTGGAACATGGGTGCCGAGCGCATCAAGGGCTATGCGGCGGACGAGATCATTGGCCAGCACTTTTCACGCTTTTATCCCGAGGCGGAGCGGGCGCGGGGAACGCCCGAGGCCGGACTGGAGACGGCGCGGCGCGAAGGACATTTCCACGCCGAAGGCTGGCGGGTGCGCAAGGATGGCTCGCAGTTCTGGGCCAGCGTGGTCATAGATGCCATTCACGATGAAAGCGGAGCGGTGGTGGGTTTTGCCAAGATCACCCGCGATATCACAGAGCGGATGGAGCAGCAGAAACGCCTCGACCAGGCTCGTGAGGAATTGTTCCAGGCCCAGAAGCTGGAAGCCATCGGCCAGTTGACCGGCGGCGTTGCGCATGACTTCAACAACCTGCTGATGGTGGTGCTGGGGAGCCTGGAGGGGCTGGGGCGGCGCCTGACCCTGGACGAGCGGGAGGCGAGACTGCTCGACAACGCGCTGCAGGCGGCGCAGCGCGGCGCGCAATTGACCCAGCGCATGCTGGCCTTTGCCCGCAAGCAGGAGCTGGAGCAAAAGGAGGTCGATCTGCCCGAGCTGGTGGGCGGCATGAGCGAGCTGCTCGGACGTACGCTGGGACCGTCCATCCAGATCGAAACCCGTTTCCCCCTGTCTTTGCCGCATGCCTGGGCCGATGCCAACCAGATCGATTCCGCCCTGCTCAACCTGGCGGTCAATGCCCGCGATGCCATGCCAAATGGCGGCGCGCTGGAGATCTCGGCGCGTGCAACCGAGGTCGCCCAGGGCAATCCGCAGCTGGCACCCGGACGCTACGTGGTGCTGGCGGTGGCCGATAACGGAGAGGGCATGGATGCCGAGACGTTGGCCCGGGCCACCGATCCCTTCTTTACAACCAAGGGCGTCGGCAAGGGGACGGGGCTGGGACTATCCATGGTGCAGGGCATCGCCGAGCAATCCGGTGGCCGGTTGCATATCGAGAGTGAGAGGGGACACGGGACCCGTGTCGAGATCTGGCTCAAGGCGGTGGAGGCAAAGGCCGATGAGCCCCCGGTCGAGGTGCGGCCGGCGGTTGAAAACGAGCCTGGTCCCATGCGCCGGCTCAAGGTTCTGGCAGTTGACGACGACGCTTTGGTGCTGCTCAACACCACGATGATGCTGGAGGAACTGGGGCATAACGTGGTGGAGGCCCATTCGGGGGCAAAGGCGATCGAGGCGCTGGAGGCGGCGCCGGATTTCGATCTGGTCATTACCGACCAGGCCATGCCGCATATGACCGGCATGGCATTGGCGACCGAGATTGCGGCGCGCTGGCCGGGCCTGCCGGTGATCCTGGCCAGCGGCTATGCCGATATCGACGATGCCAAGGCCTTGAGGCTGCCGCGATTGGCCAAACCCTTCGGACAGGCGGAGCTGGCGCGCATGCTGCGTCGTGTCTGCGACAATGCCGGGCAGACCCAGCCGGCCTGAGGCATCACCACATCGTCTGTCTGGCCCGTTCCGGCCAGGCCTGATCATAGGCGTCGCCACCGACGGCATTGGCGGTCATCGTGGCCAGGATCTGGCCCGGCGTGGGCAGGGTGGCTGGATCCACATGGCGGTCGGGGTTCCACAGTTCGGAGCGGATGATCGCCCGAGCGCATTGGAAATAAACTTCGTCGATGGACAGCACGATGACCGATCGTGGGGCCTTGTCCTCCACGGCGAAGCTGTCGAGCAGACCGGGCTCGGCGGAGAGCTGGGCGCGGCCATTGACCCGGAGGGTGGTGCCCGAACCGGGAATGAGGAAGAGGAAGGCGCAGCGCGGATCGCGCACGATGTTCCTCAGGCTGTCGATGCGGTTATTGCCGCGCCGGTCGGGCATCATCAACGTGCTGTCGTCATGGATGCGCACAAATCCGGGCCGGTCGCCACGCGGCGAGCAATCCATGCCCTCTGGCCCGATGGTGGCGAGCGCGACAAAGGGGCTGGCCTCGACCAGTCGCCGGTAATCCGGCGTCATGGCATGAGCCACCTTGACGGTGGAGGCCGCGACGGGGGCGGGCTGATAAAGCGCCTCGAGCTGGGCGAGCGTAGCAATGACGGTCATGGGTGGGTCACGGGGGCGCGAGGGGATGAACGAATTGTGGGAAACAGGCGTAACTAAGCCTATATGATCGGCGAATGACAGGCCGACAAAAGGAGCACCATTATGGATAGCCATGCTTATCCCGTGACCCGCACCGACGCCGAATGGCGCGAACGGCTGACCGAGGAACAATATTACATCATGCGCCAGCATGGCACAGAGCGGCCAGGTAGCTGCGCATTGCTGCATGAAAAGCGGCCGGGGACCTTTTCCTGCGCCGGTTGTGACACCCCGCTGTTTGCCGCGTCGCTGAAGTTCGAAAGCGGTACGGGCTGGCCCAGCTTCAACGATCCCATTCCGGGGTCTGTGCAGACGACGACCGATCGCTCGCATGGCATGGTCCGTACAGAGGTACATTGCGCGACCTGCGGTAGCCATCTGGGCCATGTGTTTCCCGATGGTCCGCCGCCCACCGGCCTGCGCTATTGCATCAATGGTGTGGCCCTGAACTTCACGCCCGACGCGTGAGGTTATCGGCCAATTTGACCATGCTCTACACCGAGCATGGATTTATCGACCGCTTCGATGCCGCCGCAGCCGATGGCTTCGGTGGCGTCGAGTTTGTTTCTCCCTATGATTTTTCGCCTGGCGCTGTAGCCGATGCGGCGCGCGCAGCAGGCGTGGAGGTCGTGCTGTTCAATGCGCCGGCCGGAGACTGGGCGGCAGGCGACCGCGGCTGCGCATGCCAGCCGGGGCGGGAGGGTGAGTTTCGCGAGGGGATCGAGCAGGCCATCGTCTACGCCAAGGCCCTGAACTGTTCGCGGCTGCACATCATGGCCGGGATCGTGCCGGAGGGTGTGCTTGCAGCAGAGGCGGAAACTGTGTTCGTCGAAAACCTGCGCTGGGCCGCCGAGAGGCTGCGGCAAGCGGGGGTGACGGCGCTGATTGAGCCGATCAACCCCGTGGATATGCCAGGCTACGGGCTGGCGAGCCTGAAGCAGGCCGAGCGTGTGCTGGCCACCGTGGCGCATGCCAATCTGCGCCTGCAATATGACTTCTACCACATGGCGATGATGGGCGAGGCCCTGGTGGACAATTTCGTGCGGTTGTTGCCGGTGATCGGCCATGTGCAGATCGCGGACATGCCGGGGCGGCACGAACCGGGCAGCGGGGCGATCGACTTTGCGTCGGTCTTTGGTGCGATCGCGACCAGCGGCTATGACGGCTGGGTGGGCGCGGAATATCGACCGCTCGGTGGAACCTCTGCAGGGCTGGCCTGGCGCGAGGGCTTGTGAGGCGGTCAGGTGCCGCGGGGCTTGGCGCGATTGGTGGCCGGGGCAGCAATCGGATCATCGGGCCAGGGATGTCGGGGATAGCGGCCTTTGAGATCCTTGGCGACATCCTTCCAGGAACCGCGCCAGAAGCCGGGCAGGTCGCGCGTGGTCTGGATGGGCCGGTGCGCGGGCGAGAGCAGCACCAGAAGCAGCGGCACCTTGCCCCCGGCGATGGTCGGGTGACGGTCCAGGCCGAACAGCTCCTGCACCCGGACTTCAAGGGCTGGACCGTTCTCGGCGCCATAGTCGATAGGCAAATGACTGCCTGAGGGGGCAGAATAATGGCTGGGCAGCAGACGGTCGATCTCCTGTCGTTTGGCCCAGGGGAGGAGCGTTTCCAGGGCGGCGCCGAGATAGTCGGCTGTGATCGCGGCAAGGCGGGTCTCACCGACCAGATGCGGCGCGAGCCAGCCGGAATCTGCGGCCAGGGCTTGGTCGGAGAGATCTGGCCAATCGTTCCCCAGGCTATTGTGAAGGAAACTGGCGCGGGCGCGCAGGGCCTTCTGGTCGCGGCTCCAGGGCAGAGTCTCCGGGCGTTTGAGCGCGGCTTCCGCCAGGATGCGAGCCGCCGCTTCGAGGTCCGTGACCGGCGCGGTATCGTCGGCGAGGCGCAGGGCATCGAGGCGGCGCTGGCGGCGGGCGCGGACAGAGCCGGTCGCCGCGTCAAAGGTCAGGGCGGTTTGGCTGGTGATGTGGCCAGCGAAGAGGGTTTCGAGTTCTGACGGATCGAGGGCCGCTGCGGATCGGATGCGACCCTGAGTGGCGCTTCCGGTAAGGTCCGCCACCACGACAAAGGGCGCTCCGGCGAGGGCGTGAGTCTCGTCCAGTTGCGCCTGTCGCCCATTGGCGAGGCGGAACCGCCCGCGCGGCCCGGCCGGCTGGGCAACGCGATCGGGAAAGGCGCGGGCGAGGTGATGCCCGGGGGAAAACGTCTCGTCATTGGAGCCGCCGGCCAGCTTGGCCCAGCGCTTGGCCATGGTCCGGGCATCCTCGGCGCGGCGGGAGCGATCGGAGCGGAAGCGCTCGAGCCGGCGGCCAAGATCGGTGTCGTCGCCACCAAGGCCGCGCTCGCCGATCAGCACCGCAAGCTCGGCAGCGGTGCGGGCGTCTCCATCTTCGGCGCCAGCCACCACCATATGGGCGAGGCGGGGGTGAAGGGGCAGCCTGGCGAGCGCCCTGCCTTCCGGGGTGAGCAAACCGGAGGCATCGATGGCGTCGAGCCGGGTCAGAAGGGCCTTGGCTTCAGCCCACGCCGGAGCAGGCGGCGGGTCGAGAAAACGCAGCTTGGCATGGTCGGTGACGCCCCAGGCAGCGAGGTCGAGCAGCAGGCCGGAGAGGTCCGCCGCGAGAATCTCTGGCGTGTCATAGGGCTCGAGCGCGGCGGTCTGGCCCTGATTCCAGAGACGGATGCACACGCCCGGGCTGGTGCGGCCGGCGCGACCGAGGCGCTGGTCGGCCCCGGCACGCGAGACCCGGCGGGTGGCAAGGGTGGTCATGCCGGTTGCAGGTTCATAGACGGGCACGCGGCGGAAGCCGGAATCGATGACGATACGGACGCCCTCGATGGTCAGCGAGGTTTCGGCGATGGAGGTCGCCAGTACCAATTTGCGGCGACCCTCGGGCGCGGGCTGAATGGCCCGATCCTGTTCGGCAGGCGAGAGCTGGCCGTAGAGCGGAGCAAGGTCGGTATTGGGCGGCAGGCGCGGGGCAAGTCGCTCCGCCACGCGGGTAATTTCGCCCTGGCCAGGCAGGAAGACGAGGGCAGAGCCCTGGTGCTCTCGCAGGGCCAGCAGCGTGGCCGTCGTTACCTGATCTTCGAGGCGTACGAGCGGATCGGGCTCGGCATAGAGGGTTTCGACCGGAAAGCTGCGACCGGGACTATCAATGACGGGAGCATCGTCAAGGAGACCGGCAACGGCGGCGCCGTCGATCGTGGCCGACATGACAAGGAGCCTCAGATCGGGTCGCAGGGCGCGGGCGTCAAGGGTCAGGGCGAGGCCCAGATCGGCGTCGAGGCTACGTTCATGAAACTCATCGAAGAGCACGGCGGCGATGCCCGTGAGCTCGGGGTCATCGAGCAGCATGCGCGTATAGACCCCCTCGGTCACCACCTCGATGCGGGTGCTGGCGGAAACCCTGGATTCCATGCGGACGCGATAGCCGACGGTCTGGCCTACCTCCTCACCCAGCAGCCTTGCCATTTGCCGGGCCGCGGCGCGGGCGGCCAGGCGGCGCGGTTCAAGCACAATGATGCGGTCATCGCGGCGCCAGGGTGCATCGAGCAGGGCCAAGGGGACTCGCGTCGTCTTGCCAGCGCCGGGCTGGGCCACAAGCACGGCCGCCGTACCATCAGCGAGCGCCGCCGCCAGCGCGGGCAGGGCGGCGTCTATGGGCAAAGGTGGCATGATCGGGCGCATGGTCAGGCGATAGTCCCGGTTGACGCTTCCTGCAAGAGGGATGGTCGAGACTGAATTTTAGGGCTTGTTCATCGCAAGCGTACTTGTGGGTTCTCCTTGGTCATGGAAGGGGTTAGGGTGTACCCCGTTCCATCACAGTCCCGGAGTGGCGCATGCAGTTGACCCGTATCGCCAATGACCAGATCACGGTCGATGTCGCCGCCCTTGGGGCAGAGATGCAATCGATTCAGACGCGGGATGGGCGACACTGGCTCTGGCATGGCGATGCCACCTATTGGACAGGCCGATCTCCTATTCTGTTCCCCATTGTCGGCAAGGCGCCCAATGACACTGTAACCGTCGACGGCACGCCTTTTCAGATGAGCCAGCATGGCTTTGCGCGGCGCAGCAATTATTCGCTGGTGGTGGAGGAAAGCGACCGCTGTGTCTATCGGCTCATGGCGTCCGAGGCGAGCCACGCGATGTATCCCTTCAACTTCCAGCTCGACATAGAGCACCGGGTGGAAGGGCGGTCGGTGGTTGTGACCGCGACCGTTACCAACCGAGACAAGCGTGTCATGCCGTTCGGCATCGGTTTTCACCCCGCCTTTGCCTGGCCGCTGCCGGGCGCAGAAGGGCAATCCCACTGGGTTGTGCTGGACGAAGGCGGCGCGCCGCCCTTGCACCGCCTCTCCGGCGGGCTGGTGGAACCCGAGGCACTGCCTTCGCCTTTCGAAAACGGTCGGCTGGCGCTCAACCACGACCTGTTCAAGGCAGATGCCATGCTGTTTCCCGAGGGCGCCGGGGCGGGCTTGCGCTATGGGCCGGAGGCCGGGCCAAGCGTCCATTTCACCTGGGAGAACCTGCCCAATTTTGCCCTGTGGTCAAAGCCGGGCGCCGGCTTTGTCTGCCTGGAACCCTGGCACGGGACAGCTGCGGAGGTCGGCGGTTCGGAAGAGCTGAGCGAACGGCCCTATTCGGAATTGCTGGGGCCAGGGGCTTCGGCGCGCTACAGCTTTCGCGCGGAGCTGGTGGGGTAGCGCCCTACTCGGCGGCGCCGCGTTCTTCCACCAAGGCATCGGGTCCATTGGGGTCGCCGGGGGCGGTTTCCACGCCCAGATCGGGGAAAGCGGCGATACGGGCGCCACGGAAATCAGTGCGCAGCACGATCAATCCTCGTTCCTCGAACCAGGTGAGCAGTCGCCTGGCGCGGCTGGAGGAATGGGTGCCGTAAAGGCGTGCCAATGTGGCGTCGGACGGACAGGGCTGGCCGGTCAGTGCCGCCTGGGCAATGACCAGGAACACACCCTGCACGTCGTCGGTCAGGGTTTCCGATAGGGTCAATGCCTGCTGCCAGCCATCGGAGGATGCAATCTCTTCATCCGGGGCGACGCGGGCCACGGCCAGCAGGCGCTTGAAGGCGGGTAGAGCCGGTGGCTCGCCGGGGACGCGGCGGATGCGGCAGCGCACCAGAAAATCCTGGTAGAGCACGGCAGTGGTTCGGAAGCCGGCATCGGGATCGCTCATCAATTCGGCCATGACCGCCTGGATCATGGCTTCGCGTTCCGCCTCGTCGATCTCGGGGAAGAGCGAGGCCGGCTCGCTGGGTGCGTCGGACCGCGCCCTGGCGCGGGCTTCAGCAACCTGGGCGAGCAATTCATTGGTTGAGGGGGGTGGTGGAGGCGGGGGCCGACGAACCACCGGGCGGGCCAGTTCCTCGGGGTCCTGGGTGAAGATGAGATCAGCCGCATCTGCTGGCGCTTCAGGCAGGGGCGTCAGTTTCGGGCTGGTCGAGCGGGCCGAGGTTTCCACCGGGCCGATGACGACGGGCAGGGGGCGCCGCGAAATGGCCGGGCCGAGCGCGACGAAATGACCGCGGGCGAGGTCGCGAAACTGCTCGGCCTGGCGCCGGTCCATGCCCAGAAGGTCGGCAGCGCGGGCCATGTCGATATCGAGGAAGGTGCGGCCCATCAGGAAGTTGGAGGCCTCTGCGGCGACGTTCTTGGCCAATTTGGCCAGGCGCTGGGTGGCGATGACGCCGGCAAGGCCGCGCTTGCGGCCGCGGCACATGAGGTTGGTCATGGCGCCGAGGGATAATTTGCGCGCTTCGTCGGATACTTCGCCGGCCGCGGCCGGGGCGAAGAGCTGGGCCTCGTCGACCACCACCAGGACCGGATACCAATAGTCCCGGTCCGCGTCGAACATGCCGCCGAGAAAGGCCGCGGCGGCGCGCATCTGCTGCTCGACATCCAGGCCTTCGAGATTGAGCACGACCGAGACGCGATGCTGGCGCACACGGGCTGCGATACGGGTCAACTCGTTTTCGGTGCGGGTGGCGTCGACCACCAGATGGCCGTAGCGCTCCGAGAGCGTTACGAAATCCCCCTCGGGGTCGATGATGCATTGCTGCACCCACTGGGCGGATTGCTCCAGCAGGCGGCGCAGCAGATGCGACTTTCCAGACCCCGAATTGCCCTGCACCAGCAGGCGCGTGGCGAGCAATTCCTCGAGATCCATGTGGGCTGGGCCGGTTCCCCGGCTTTCTCCCATGTCGATGGCGACCTGCATCATTTCTCCGGCTGGATGCGTCCAGGCTCCAGCAGGAAGACAGACGCACGGCAACTTGGGGTTCACACACTGTTAGCACACAGCGTCACCGATTCGCCCAATCGGGGAAAGTCAGGTTCCACAGGCCAATCAGTCCGGCTTGCGGGCAATCAGGAACAGGGCGGCCTTGGGGGCGGGCCGCCAGTCGTGTTCGATGACGAAGCCGGTGCTGGTCATATCCATGCGCAATTGCTCTGGCGTCATGATGTTGAGCACGGGGAGCAGGCCCAGGGCGCGGCCGAGCGGGGCAATGGCGCCGAACCATCTCATGGAGTCGCCGAGGCAGGCGGTGCTGGACACGAAGCGCCCACCGGGCTTGAGCATGTCATAGACGCGCGCAATGGCGGCCTTCCGGTCCTTGAGCAGATGCAGGATGGAAAGCCCCAGCACCATGTCGTAGCGGCCCGGTTCCACCGCGATCCTGGTGATGTCACCCTGCTCGAAGGTGACATTGTCGACCCCTGCCTCGATGGCGCGCTGGCGGGCCAGGTCGAGCATGCGTTTGGAAAAATCGATGGCGCGGACGCTGCGCACATGCGGAGCATGGGCAATGGCGGTGCCGCCGGTGCCGCAACCGAACTCGAAGATGTCCATTTCCGGGGTCAGATGAGCCTGGGTGCGCGCCAATTTGGTGCGGTAGGCATCTTCATCAGCAATGGGCTGGGCCGCGTATTTGTCGGCCAGCTTGTCCCAGAATGCGCTCAGTTCAGCCATGTTCGATCCTGCGTCTGCGGTAGCGAGAGCAGACTAGCCCTCAGGGCTTGAAAACAAAATTGCAGAAATAGGCAGAAGAACTATACATCTGCGTATGAAAGCCATGCCGCTCAACCCCGACTGGAACCAGATGCGCGCCCTGCTGACTACGGTGGAGGCAGGCTCCCTGTCGGCGGCGGCCAAGCGCCTGGGCCTGACGCAACCAACCCTTGGCCGTCAGGTGGCGGCGCTGGAAGAGAGCCTGGGTCTTGCCATTTTCGAGCGGGTTGGCCGGAGCCTGGTGCTGACGGAGGCGGGACAGCGCCTGGTGGCGGACTTGCGCGATATGGGCGCCGCGGCCGAACGGGTGGCGCTTTCCGCGGCGGCGCAATCTCAATCGGTTGAAGGGGTGGTGCGGATCACGACGGCCGACATCTATGCCGGACATGTGCTGCCACCGCTGCTCGACAGGATCAGGCGGGAGGCCCCGGCCATTACGGTGCAGGTGCTGGCGACGGGATCGATCAGTGATTTGCTGCGGCGTGAGGCTGACATTGCCATCCGGCATGTGCGGCCGGATCAGGACGGGTTGATTGCCCGGCGCTGCAAGGATACGGCGGCCTATGTCTATGGCACGCCGGAATTGCTCGACAGGCTGGGTCGGCCGAAAAATGGAGAGGAGCTGGCGCGGGGCGAGTTTGCCGGTGCGCTGGAAGGCAATGACGATTTCATTGCCGAGATGCAGCGCCGGGGCGTGCCGCTGGGGCCCGACAATTTTCGCCTGGCCACGCAAAGCGGCATGACCGGGTGGGAGTGGGTGCGCAAGGGCATGTGCCTGGGCGCCATGGTGGAGGCCGTGGCGCGGCAGACGCCGGAGGTCGAGATCGCGGTGCCCGCGATTGAGCCGATCGCAGTGCCGGTCTGGCTGGTGACACACCGCGAGCTGCATACCAGCCGGCGCATCCGGCTAGTGTTCGACATGCTGGTGGATTTTTTCTCCTGAGGGGCCAGTCGGGCGGTTACTTGTCCCCACGCCCCAAAGCTCGTTGAGGCTCTCTTCCGCTAAAGATCGCGCAGCAGCAAAGCGGGACGGGTGGAGACGGCGCGCCAGATGGTCATGGCGCCCAGCAGCGCGGTGATCAGAATAGCGGCCAGCAGTACCACCAGGATGATGTCGAGCTTTAGGGTGAAGGCGACGGCCAGGAGCAGGCCACTAACGAAGCGGCCCATGGCGATGCCCAGGACGATGGCGGGAATGGCGGCCAATATGGCCAACACCAGATATTGCAGGAAGGCGGTGCCGATCAGTTCAGACCGGGTGGCGCCCAGAACCTTGGTGATCACAGTGTCGGCTTCGCGCTGACGACGGCCGGTCGACAAGCTGCCGATCAGCACGAGCAGGCCGTTGCCCACGGCGAGACCACCGATGAGGCTGGCGGCAAAGGAAAGCTGGGTGAGGGCGTCTGTCACCTGCTTGAGAGTGTCGCCAACCGAGATGAAGCGAATGTCGGGCAGTTCGGACGCCAGAAGCCGGGCGACCGCGTCTTCCTGCCCCGGCGCTGCCGTGACCGCGGCAAAGAGCGTGGTGGGATAAGTGTCCAGAACGCCGGGAGAGAAGGTGGCAAGAAAGTCGATGCCGCCCTGCCAGGAATAGTCGCGGAAACTGGCCACCGTTACAGTGGCCTCTTCGCCGAAGATGGAGAAGGTGAGGGTATCCCCAAGTTCGACGCCCAGCCCGTGTTTGAGGCTCTGGTGCAGGCTGACAAGGCCAGGGCCGGCATAGTCGGCAGGCCACCATTCCCCTTCGGTCACGCGCGAGGCGGCGGGCTGATGGGTGCGATAGGTCAGCGGCACTTCGCCGGCGAGGAGGAATGTGGCCTCCGGACCGCGGGTGACGAGGTTCTCGGCGGGGGTGCCGGCCACCTCGACCAGTGCGCCGCGCAGCATGGGAGTCGATACGAAGCGGGAGATGCCGTTGCCCTCACGCGTCAGGGTCTCGAGGTCTTCGACCTCATCGGGGAAGAGGTCGGAGCCGACCAGGGTGGGCGCATCGAACGCAGAGGCGCCTAGGAATTCCTGCTGCAGATTGGTCTGCATGACGAGCACGATGATCAGCATGGCCAGTGCCATGCCGGCCGAGACAGCGACGGCGGCAGCGTTCTGCCCTGCCGCGGAAATATTGCGAATGGCATGGCGCAGCACGCGCGGCCCGGCCTCCGGGAGACGGGCCAGGCCAGCCTGGACCATGCGGATGAATGCCTGGAACAGCAGGGCGCCGAGGGCGCTGGCGAGGCCAAAACCGGCGACCAGAGCGGCATCCCCGGTCATCAGCCAAGCGAGGAGGAAAAAGGCGGCAATAGCGCCGATCAGCGGCAGGATTTGCCAGGACAGCAAGAGGCTGGGCCAATGGACCGGCGGTGCGTCCAGCCCCTTGGCACGGAACAAGAGGACCGGGCGGATGGTCTGCGATTGCACCAAGGGCAGATAGGCAAAGGCAAAGGCCGTTACGAGCCCAGTGCCGGCGGCGATGGCCAGGGGCAGCATGTGCACGGCCGGCGCCAGGGCTATGCCGACTGCCGCGCCGATGGTGGGCAGGATGAACCAGGCAACACCGGCGCCGATGACCAGGCCGGTACCGACACCAACGAGGGCCAGGGCAGCGACCTGGGCCAGGAAATGTATGAAGATGCGGCTGCGATCGGCGCCGATGGAACGCAGGACAGCGATGACACCGGAGCGCTCGGCGATATAGGCGCGCATGCCGGTCCAGACGCTGACCCCGCCAATTAGCAGTGAGCCCAGGCCGACGATCAGCAGGAAGCGCATGAACAGGTCATAATAGCGCACCATCTGGCCTAGGCCGTCGCGGGCGGACCGCACCGTCCAGCCTGAATTGCCGAACTGCTCGATGGCTCTGGCCAAACCTGCCTCGATGTCGCGATCAGCGAGGTGAATCTTGTAGCGATACCAGGTGCCGAGGCCGGGCAGTGGCGAGGTGCGATCGCTGACGCTGGCAAAGCCTTCGGTAGAGATCAGGGTGGGAAGGCCGAGGCGGAAGCCCCGCACCGGGGCATCGGGCAAGCCACTGAGCGTACCGCGGACAACAAACTCGGTGCCACCCAGGCCGAAGCTGTCGCCGATGGCGATGCCCAACTGATCGAGCATGATGCCATCGATCAGGGCGCCGTGGGCACCGTCGAGTTCGGCGAGAAGCTCTTGCACGTCCTGGCCGTCGCCCAGTTGCGGGCTGCGAACGGCACCCAGAAGCGGATAGCCGGGGCCGACGGCGCTGACATCGGCGAAGGCTTCCTGCTCGAAGGTCTGGGCCCGCAAATTGGTGTCGATGACCGTGGCCAGCCGGCCAAGGGACTGCATGATTGCCAGTTCATCGGGGGTGGCGAGGCGGTCGGCGCGCGAGAGTTCGAGATCGCCGCCCATGATTTCGGCTGCACCGGTCTCGATGGCCCGGGTGATGCTGGTGCCAACCGAATTGACGCCGGCGATAAGGGCGGTGCCGACGGCGAGGCAGACCACAAGCAGAAGAAAGCGCCGCAGATCACCGCGCATGTCCAGAAGGCCGATACGGGCGGCGGCCCAAAAGCCGGCCATTACTTGCGCACCGACTTGCGGGCAGGGCGGGCCGCGGCCTGGGTCGCCATGGGCGCCGTGGTTTCGGTCAACTGCCCCTGGGTCATGGTGAAAACCCGGTCGGCGCGATCGGCCAGGGAGGGGTCATGGGTGATCAGGACCACCGCCGTCTTGTTGCGGCGGGCCAGGTCGAACATGAGGTCGACAACAATGGCGCCGGTCTTCTGATCCAAATTGCCGGTCGGCTCGTCCGCCAGTAGCAAAGGCGGGTTGGCGACGCTGGCGCGTGCCAGGCCGACTCGCTGCTGTTCGCCCCCGGAAAGCGCGGACGGGCGGTGGTCGAGGCGGTTCTCCAGCCCCACGGCGGCCAGGGCTGCGGCGGCCTTGTCGCGCACCTGGGCCATGGTGAGATCGGGCTCGGCGATTTCAAGCGCCAGCCCGACATTGTCCAGCGCGCTCAATGAGGGAATGAGGTGGAAGCTCTGAAAGACGATGCCGAGCGTGTGGCGGCGGAAGCGGGCCAGATCGTCCTCGCCCATGCCGCCCAGTTCGCGGCCATTGACCACGACGCTGCCGCCGGTTGCCCGCTCCAGGCCCGCCAGCAGCATGAGCAGCGAAGTCTTGCCGCTGCCCGAAGGACCGACAATGGCGACCACTTCGGATGGTGCGACAGAAAGGGACACCTTGCGCAGGATGTGCAGGGGGCGCCCGGCGACTTCCAGCGAGTAGTCCACATCGCGGGCTTCGATAATCGGTCCAGAGGTCATGACCGCACTTTCCCCCTCATTGGCCAACCTGGTTTGGTTGATTTGTGCCGTTCCCATTATCCAATAGTGGTTGGGTGATTCGTAACAATGCCGTCAATTGGAGCATATTTTTACTGGTAGAGGCGCTAGAGTGCTGGCAGACATGGCCGGCAAGCGGCTTTCGAGGGGGTAGGACGTGACGATTTGGCTGCGCACATTCGTGGTGGCGTTGATGCTGGCGGTAACGGCAGGGGTGGCCCAGGCCGGGGTGCGCGAGCTGGAGCTGCTATCCTCCTATATCGGGGACTGGCGGGGGCAGGGGGCGCTGGTGGGCGGCGACCAGCCGGAGCCGTTCCGCTGCCGACTGAGCGTGGCGCAGGGCAATCTGCTCAAGATCAACTATACTGGACGCTGCAGCCTGGTGAACGCGACACTCTCGATCAGCGGCACCATCGCCTATAATGACGAAGCGGGGCGCTATGAAGCGGCCATGAGTTCCAATGCCGGCTATACCGGCCTTGCCATCGGCCGGCAGTCGGGCGGCCGGATCAGCTTTGACCTGCGCGAGCAGCAGAAGGACCGGGCTGGCGGCGATGTGCGCATCGGTGCGCGCATTCTGCTGGTGGGCAATGACAGCATCACCGTGGATTTCGAAGTGGAATTCAACAATTCGGGCGAGGTGCTGACGGCGAGCGTGCCGTTCAGCCGGTAGGGTTTTACCTGTGCCTTGGTCCAGCCCTCGGGTATGACCCGAGGGCCGCGCAGTGTCCTTCTATGGTCTTAGGCTAGAGCTTCACCAGGGTCTTCACGTCGACCGGCAGGCCCGTTGCAAAACTCTTGTTGGCGGCGATGCCGGTGAGGATGGACAGCGCCCCGTCGCGGTGGTTGGCGCCGTAGCCGGGGCGTGGGGCGGCACCCCCGAAGATTTCCTCGAGCATGATCTTGTCGCCGCCGCCATGGCCGCCTTCGCCATGCTGGACCGGGACGATACGCGGCTCGCCATGCAGCGGGAAGTGGTAGAGCTTGACGCCCTTGGCGGCGCCTTCGGTTTCCGAGCCGGCGCCGGCATTGATGTAGGAATTCTCGTGCACGGTCAGTTCGAGGCGTCCGCCGGTGCCATTGATGGCGACGTTGAAGCCTTCCCAAGGGGCATAGGCATAGAGTGAATAGGACATCACTGCCTTGTTCCGATAGCGCACGATGACATTCATGGTGTCTTCGATGGAGATACCGTCACCGAACACGTTCTGGTCGCGCTGGTAGCCGTCTTCCTTTTCGGCATCCCAATAAAGGCCCTTCTGCACGGGGTTTGAGGTAAGGTCGATGGCGAAGGGATCGTTCTTGGCGGCCTCGACGCCGGTGGTGCGGGTATAGGGCGTATAGACGCCGCGCTCCTCGGCATTGGCGCGGCCATAGAACTTGAGATCGCCCATGCCGAAGACAGTGTCCGGCTCGGTGCCGAGCCAGAAATTGACCAGATCGAAATGGTGGGTGGATTTATGGACCATCAGGCCGCCGGAATTGCGCTTGTCGCGGTGCCAGCGGCGGAAATAGTCGGCGCCGTGACGGGTGTCCAGCAGCCATTCGAAATGCACCGAGGTGACCTTGCCGATGGCACCTTCGGCTATGAGTTCGCGCAGGGCGGAATTGTGCGGCGCGTAGCGATAGTTGAAGGTGACGCGGACGTTTTTGCCGGTGCGTTCGACGGCGTCGAGGATGGCCTGGCACTTTTCGGGGTCGGTGGTCATCGGCTTTTCAGTGATGACGTCGCAACCGGCTTCGAGCGCGGCGATGATGTAGTGGTGGTGGGTGCGGTCGATCGAGGTGACGATGATCGTGTCGGGCTTCTGCTCGGCGATCATGCGGGTAAAGTCGTTGGCCTTGTAGGTGGGGACGGCCGCGCCAGAGAGTTCCTCGACGATCACCTTGTTGGTGAAATCCATGCGCAGCTGATTGGTGTCGCACAGCGCGACCAATCGGGACTGGTCGCGATGCGGTCCAAGGATCGCCTCATAGAACATTCGCGCGCGACCTCCGGTCCCAACCAGCGCATAGGCCTTGGCCATTCGTCTTCACTCCAGATTTGACAGCAATTTTGCATCAGGCCTCGAACGAGGCAGCGAAGTTTGATCTACCATACAAGATGAAAGAAATGTACCCTTTCTTTGGGCGCGGTGGCGACAAGTGCCATTCCGGCCGGTCTGGCGGGCAAAACGGCCGGGTTTTCTGTGGAAGAGCACAAACGAAGTGAACAGAGAACCGGCAATTGGTCCCATGGTCGGAAACCGGAATCAGCCCGGACATGGAGGCAAGGTGGGCGAGGCTTTCGAGGGAACTATCGCATTTCGTGTCGTCGTCGCCCTGCGCGATGATATCGTCACCATGGCGCTCAAGCCCGGTGACGTGATTTCGGAAAGCGACATTGCCGGGCGCTACGGCGTATCGCGCCAGCCGGTGCGGGAGGCCTTTATTCGCCTGGCGCAGCAGGGGCTGCTGCTGATCCGGCCCAAGCGCGCCACGGTGGTCAAGAAAATCTCGCCAGACGGGGTGCGGCAGAGCCGATTTATTCGCGAGAGCATCGAGGTCGAGATTATCCGGCGGGTGGCGACTGCCCCGGCCGCAGAGACCGCTGCGGTGCTGGCAGAGCTGATTGCCGACCAGGAAGCGGCCTCGGCCGCCAATGACAGCCGCCGATTTCACAAGCTCGATGAGCTGTTCCACAGGACGCTGGCCCGGCTGGCGGGCGTCGAATATGCGTGGCAGTTGATCGACGATCACAAGATGCAGCTCGATCGGGTGCGCTACCTGACCTTGGGTGTGTCATCGAGCCAGCGGGCCATTGCCGAGCACAAGATCATCGCCGAGGCGGTGAGCAAGGGCGATGTTGCCAGTGCGGAGGCGGCCATGCGGGCACATCTCGGCCGGGCCGAACTACTGCTCAACCAGACGATTGAGGATTTTCCGGACTATTTCGAATAGGGGCCGTCGTCGGCGGCAAAGGCGAAGTGCGCTGTCGTACACTTGTTCTTGCCATTGGGCATCAATAGGTTGCGCCAGGCAATGGTAGCAGGAGAGTGGTCATGAAGACGCGGCGGCTGGGCAAGACGGGTTATGACGTCAGTGAAATCGGCCTGGGCTGCTGGCAGCTTGGGGGCGATTTCGGACCGGTGGGCGATGAGACCGCCGCGGCCATTCTGGGCCATGCGCTCAATGCCGGCATCACGTTCTGGGATACGGCCGACGTCTATGGTGGCGGTCTCTCCGAAAGCCGTATCGGTGCCCACGCCAAGGGACCCAATGTGCGGGTAGCCACCAAGCTGGGGCGGGGTAGCGGCATGTTTCCCGACCAGTATTCCAAGGCGGCGATGCGCGAAAGCCTGGTGGGCTCGGCCAAGCGGCTCGGCGTCGACACGCTCGACCTGGCGCAATTGCATTGCGTGCCAACCGAAATATTGCGCGAAGGCGCGGTATTCGGCTGGATGGACGACTTCAAGGCCGAGGGCTTGGTGCGTCACTGGGGTGCCAGCGTCGAGACCATCGAGGAGGGCATGATCTGCCTCGATCAGCCCGGATGCGCGACGCTGCAGATCATCTTCAACCTGTTCCGCCAGGACGCTGCCAGCGAATTGCTGCCCAAGGCGGCGGAGAAGGATGTCGGCATCATCGTGCGCCTGCCACTGGCCAGCGGCCTGTTGAGCGGCAAGTACAGCAAGGATACCCAGTTCGAGGCCAGCGACCATCGCAATTACAATCGTGATGGGGCGGCCTTTTCGGTGGGTGAAACCTTTTCGGGCATTCCCTTCGAACGGGGCGTGGAACTGGTGCAGACGCTCAAGGGGTTCGCGCCCGAGGGTGTACCCCTGAGCCAGTTCGCCCTGCGCTGGATCCTCGACCATCCGCAGGTGTCCACGGTGATTGCGGGCGTCAGCAAGCCCGAGCAGATCGCCGACAATGTTGCAGCCAGCGAACGCAAGAGCCTGTTCCCGGCGCTGATGAAGCAGCTGGGCGAATGGTATCGCGACGAAGTGAAGCCGGAAATCAGGGGCGGGGTGTAGTCCTTCTCTCCCTGGGGGACGATGGCGGGTCGCGCCTCAGAACGCGTATGCCGTCGCGGGCACTAAATTCGCGGCGGCGTCTCCGTCATCGGCTCAGCTAAGTCACCTCTCCCAGAGGGGAGGGGCCATTGGCTCACAGTGTTGCGCAGGCCTCTAGCGGATCATCCGTGCCGCACCTAGGTTAGGGCCAAACAGTATTTCAAGAAGAGTAGCTCCATGTCCCACCCCGCCTTCGAGCTTGTCCGCGACGAGTCCATTGCCGAGATCAATTCCAAGGCTTTGCTCTATCGGCACAGGAAGACCGGGGCGGAGGTGCTGAGCCTGGTCAATGCCGACGAGAACAAGGTGTTCGGCATCACCTTCAAGACGCCACCGGCGGACTCGACGGGCATTGCGCATATCCTCGAGCATTCGGTCTTGTGCGGGAGCCGGAAATATCCGGTCAAGAAACCGTTCGTGGAGTTGATCAAGGGGAGCATGCATACCTTCCTCAACGCCATGACCTTTCCGGACAAGACGGCCTATCCGGTGGCTAGCCAGAACCTCAAGGACTTCTACAATCTCGTCGATGTCTATCTCGACGCGGTGCTGTTTCCGCTGATCTCGGAAGAAACCTTCGAGCAGGAGGGCTGGCACTACGAACTCGATAGCCTCGATGCGCCGCTGGTCTACAAGGGTGTGGTCTTCAATGAAATGAAGGGGGTCTATTCCTCGCCGGACTCGGTGATGCACACCCAGAGCCAGACCGCGCTTTATCCGGACACCACCTATGGCCGGAGTTCGGGCGGAGACCCCAAGGTCGTCCCGGATCTGACCTACGAACAGTTCAAGCGATTTCACCAGACCTACTACCATCCCTCCAATGCGCGGGTGGTGTTTTCGGGTGATGACGCGCCCGAGAAGCGCCTCGAGATTCTCGACAGTTATTTCAACCAGTTCGACCGGCTCGATGTCGATGCCGAGGTCAAGCTGCAGCCGCGCTGGAACTCGCCACGCACAGTCAGCGGCACCTATGCCGGGACCATTGATCCGGACAAGCGCCGGGACGGCATGGTTTCTGTCAACTGGATGCTCGATCCGCCCGAGAGCCGGGAAGAGACGCTCAGCCACGGCATGCTGAGCTATCTGCTGGCCGGCAATTCCGCCGCGCCGCTGCGCAAGAAGCTCAATGAAAGCGGGCTGGGCGAAGGCATGATTGGAGGGGGCATCTCCACCCATCTGCGCCAGCCCATGGGCGCCTTTGGGCTCAAGGGGATCGATCCGGCCGACGCCGACAAGGTGGAACAGCTGGTGCTGGACACCTTGGAAGAACTGGCGGAAACCGGCTTTTCCGAAGAACAACGCGAAGCGGCGATCAACACGTTCGAATTCAATCTGCGAGAGCAGAACACGGGCGCCTATCCGCGCGGCATGACCTATATGTTCACCGCGCTCGGCGGGTGGCTGCATGGCGGTGATCCGCTTTCGCCGCTGGTCTTCGAGGAGGCGCTGACCGGCCTCAAGGAGAAGGCCGCCAACGGGCATTTCGAAAGGGAAATCCGGCGCTTGTTCCTGGACAACCCGCACCGGCTGACCAGCCGGCTCGAGGCCGATCCCGAGCAGGGAGCACGGGAAGCCAAGGCGGAGGCAGATCGCCTTGCCAAGGTGCGGGCGGAGCTCGACGAGACAGCCCTTAAAGATGTCCTTGACCGTACAGAGCGCCTTCGGGCACTCCAGGAAAGTCTCGACAAGCCCGAGGACCTGGCCAAGATCCCCACCCTGACGCTCGGCGACCTCGATCGGGACATCCGGACCGTTCCGAGCGAAGAGGCCGCGATCAGTGGGGTTCGGGCGCTCTATCACGACCTGCCGACGCTAGGGATAATCTATCTCGACCTTGGCTTCGACCTGCACGTGCTTGATAAGGCGCATATTCCCTATCTGCCCTTGTTTGGCAGGGCGCTGCTGCAGACCGGCACCAGCAAGGAAGATTTCGTCTCGCTGACCCAGCGCATCGGGCGCACCACGGGGGGCATCGCCCAGCATCGGGGGCTTGCGACACGGCAGGACGGTTTGGGCACGGCAGCCTGGTTCTTCCTGTCCGGCAAGGCAGTGCCCGATAAATTCTCGGCCATGCTCGATATCCTCGGAGATGTGCTGCTGGACGCCAATTTCTCCGACAAAACGCGCTTCCGGCAGATGGCGTTGGAGGAAAAGGCGGGCTTTGAGGCGCGGCTGGTGCCCAGCGGCAATGCCATTGTCGATACGCGCATCAAGGCGGGCCTGACAGAGGCGGGCTGGATCGCCGAGCAGATGAGCGGCGTGAGCTATCTCGATTTCCTCAAGGGATTGGTGAAGCGCATCGACATCGATTGGGAAAGCGTCGAGGCGACGCTGAAAGCCATCCGCGACAGGCTGTTCAACCGTGACAGGATGGTCATCAACCTGACGGCGGATGAAGCGCTGGCAGGTGCGGCCAACGCGGCGCTGGCCGGATTTGTCAGCAGGCTGCCCGATGGCCGGTTCGCCGTTGCCGACTGGCAGCACGCCTTTGCGCCCAGGAATGAGGGCCTGGTGATCCCGGCGCAGGTCAATTATGTGGGCAAGGGCGCCAATCTCAAGGCGCTGGGGTTGGAGCTTTCCGCGGCGTCGGCGGTGGCACTGCGACTGCTCAACACCACCTATCTCTGGGATAAGGTGCGGGTGCAGGGTGGTGCCTATGGCGGGTCGGGCCGGTTCGACCTCAGCTCGGGGAATTTCTCATTCCTCAGCTATCGCGACCCCAATCTGCTCAAGACCCTGGATGCCTATGACGGCGCCGCCAAGGCGCTGAGGGCGGAGATCGGCGAGACCGATCTGGTGCGTTCGGTGATTGGCGTGGTCGGCGACCTCGATCGCCCCGAGTTTCCAGACGCCAAAGGCTATTCTGCCATGTGGCGCATTCTGACCGGCACAACGGATGAAGTGCGCCAGCAGCGGCGCGACGAAATCATCGGGACAAGCCGGGCAGACTTTCTGGCGCTGGCCGATGCGATCGATCTGGTGGCCGATAAGGGTCATGTCGTGGTGCTGGGCGGGGAAGCCGCGATCAATCTGGCCAACGAAAAGCAGCCGGGATTGCTTGAGGTCAGCAAGGTGGTGTGAGGCCGATCGAGCACAGCTCTCGCGGCCTTCCTCAAAGGGTGGATCGGCAAAGGGCCGAGACGGGCGAGCGGTGTCTAGTTGCTCAACGCTTCCACTAGATATGGCAGGCTGACATCCATGCGGTAGTCAATCCCGGAATGGTTGTCGGGGAATTCCTCGTAGCGATGGGCGATGCCGCGTTGTTCGAGCGTCTTGTGGATGCGTCGGGTGCCGTAAAGGATCGCGTATTGGTCCTCGGTGCCGCAATCGAGGAAGAAGCCCTTCAATTTGCCGATGGCGTCGGCGTGGGACTTGACCATCAGCGCCGGGTCCCAGGCGAGCCAGTTTTCCCAGCGTTCGGAGATGATCTCGCAAGTGTCGAGGGTGACGGGCAGCCTCAGGCCAAGGAAGGCATCGAGGTCCGGGTCGAAGCTGGCGGCCTGGCAGAGGAACATCAGCGTCATGGTGTCCTTGCCATCAAGCTTGGGCTTGGCTTCAAAGGCCTTGAACCATTCCTCGATCGAGTTGTTCTTCTTGGCCAGCGCCATCAGCACGTCAGGGAAACCGGCGAGGTAGAGGTGCTCGAAGCCGGCATCGCCCGAATGGCTGGCAGCGGCGGCCCAGACATCGGGGTGACGCATGGCGTGGACCAGCGCGCCGAAGCCACCTGAAGACTTGCCGAACACGCCGCGGCGGCCAGTGCCTCCGCAGGAGAACTTCTTTTCCACCGTTGGCAGCATTTCCTCGATCAGGAAATCCTCCCAGTTTCCCATGACCGGGGAGTTCACATATTGATTGCCGCCCAGGCGGGTGAAGCAATCGGGGAAGGCAACGACCACGGGTGCCATCTTGCCTTCCCCGATCAGCCGGTCGAGGCGCTCGGGCACGTTCTCGGTGAAGGCCTTCCAGGCCGTGTGGGCCGGACCGCCGGCAGTATAGCCGACGAGATCGACCAGAAGCGGGAGGCCCTTGCCGTCATGACCGGCGGGGACATAAACGTCGACAATGCGCGTCGTGTCATCACCAAGGCGGTTATTGGCAATTGCCCGACTTTCCACCGTCAGGCGATGGATGGAGCCGGGGGCGTGAGTGGTCTTGCGCATGCTTTTGTTCCTCTTTTTTGCTCTCTAGCACGGGCGTGGCCTATGCGCCTCCCTTCCCATCGGGGGGAGGGTGCGATGGAGCCTATGGGCTGGTGACAGGGGTTGTCACGGTGCCGCCCTAAGGTTCGGTGAACCGGACGTCTTCGAAAGTCGTTGTGCGCAGCATGAACAAGCCGATCCTCGACCGCAATCTCTATGTGCCTGCCATCGACGCCTGGATCGACCCGGTCGCGCCCAAACCGCGCGCCATCATCACCCACGGCCATGCTGATCATGCGCGGAGCGGGCACGGGGCGGTTTTGGCCACGCCCGAGACCATTGCCATCATGAAGGTGCGCTATGGCGCGGATTGCGCTGGACGGTTCGAGACGCTGCGGTTTGGCGAGGTGCTGAATATTGATGGGGCCTTGGTCAGCCTGCACCCGGCAGGGCATATTCTGGGGTCGGCCCAGGTGCTGGTCGAGGCCAATGGACAGCGAGCGCTGGTGACCGGGGACTATAAGCGCCTGCCTGATCGAACAGCCGAACCCTATGCGGCGGTGGAATGCGACCTGCTGGTCACCGAGGCCACCTTTGGGCTTCCAGTCTTTCAGCACCCCCACCCCAAGGACGAGATTGCGCGCTTGCTGAAATCGGTGGCCGACCAGCCGGAACGCTGCCATCTGGTGGGCTGCTATGCTTTGGGCAAGGCGCAGCGGGTGATTGCGCTTTTGCGCGACGCGGGCTGGGACCGGCCAATTTACCTGCATGGCGCGATGATCGAGCTTTGCGGGCTCTATGAAGAGCTTGGGGTGTCACTGGGTGAGCTGTTGCCGGCGACCGGCATGCCCAAGGCGGCCATGGCGGGCGAGATCGTGATTGCGCCCCCATCGGCCATCCGGGACCGCTGGAGCCGGCGCTTTCCTGATCCCGTGGTCTGCCAGGCTTCGGGCTGGATGAGCATCAAGCAACGCGCCCGGCAGGCGCTGGTGGAGCTGCCACTGGTCATTTCGGACCATTGCGACTGGGGCGAGTTGAACCAATCCATTCTCGAAAGCGGCGCGGAGACCGTGTGGGTGACGCATGGGCGCGAGGATGCACTGGTCTATTGGTGCCGCCAGCAGGGTCTGGCGGCCGAGCCGCTGGCGCTGCCGGGCCTGGACGACGATGGCGGGGAGGGCGGGGCGTGAAACGGTTTGCCGACCTGCTCGAACTGCTGGCGCTGACGCCGTCGCGGACACGCAAGATCGCGGCACTGGCCCAGTATTTTTCCGAGGTGCCGGACCCTGACAGGGGGCTGGCGCTGGCGGTGCTGACCGGGGAACTCGACATTGTCAATGTCAAGCCGGCGCTGCTCAAGCAGACGGTGCTGGCGGAGGTCGACGAGACGTTGTTCGCGCTGAGCTATGATTATGTTGGCGATCTGGGCGAGACCATTGCGCTGATCTGGCCGCACCATGGTGAGGGGGAGCTGCCGCGCCTTAGCGAGATCGTGACACTGCTCAATCGGACGAGCAAGGCAGACCTGCCACGGGTGATCGGCAACATGCTGACGCGAGCGGCGATCCATGAGCGCTGGGCCTTGGTCAAGCTGGCGACCGGTGCCCTGCGCATCGGTGTCTCGGCGCGTCTGGCCAAGACGGCGCTGGCCGAGATGAGCGGGGTGGACCTGCAGGCCATCGAAGAGGTCTGGCATGGCGTGAAGCCGCCCTATGGCGAGCTTTTTGCGTGGCTCGAAGGCAGGGCCGAGCGGCCCGCTATCGATCATACGGCGCGGTTTCATCCGCTGATGCTCTCCAACCCGGTGGAGGACAGCGATTTCGAAAAGCTCGATCCGCGCGATTTTTCGGCCGAATGGAAGTGGGACGGCATTCGGGTGCAGCTGGTGCTGGGCCGAAAGGGCGCGTCGCTGTTTTCGCGCACCGGTGACGACATTGCCGCAAGTTTTCCGGATGTGGTGGAGGTCGCCATGGGGCAGGCGGTGCTCGATGGCGAATTGCTGGTTGGGCACGATTTCGAGGCGCGGAGCTTCAACGATCTGCAGCAGCGGCTCAACCGGAAAGTGGCCCAGGGCAAGCAGATGGCCGAACTGCCCGGCTTCGTGCGCGTCTATGACATGCTGTTCGACGGTGACGAGGATATTCGCGCCCTCGCCTGGGAGGCCCGCCGCGAGCGGCTGGAGGCCTGGTTCGGACGCAATCCGCAGACGCGGCTCGACCTTTCCGAGGTACTGCCTTTCGGGGATTGGGATGACCTGGGAGAGTTGCGGCGCCTGGGGACGGAAAGCCATGGCCATGAAGGGGTAATGATCAAGCTCAGGACGGCGCCCTATGTGCCGGGGCGGCCCAAGGGGTTCTGGTTCAAGTGGAAGCGCGATCCAAATGTGGTCGATGCCGTGCTGATGTATGCCCAGCGCGGGCATGGCAAGCGCAGTTCTTTCTATTCGGACTACACGTTCGGGGTGTGGAAGGGCAACGAGATCGTGCCCATCGGCAAGGCCTATTTCGGTTTCACCGATGAGGAGCTGAAGCAGCTCGACCGCTGGATCCGCGCCAATACCGTGGGCAGTTTCGGACCGGTGAGGGAAGTGAAGAAGGAACTGGTGTTCGAGGTGGCATTTGATAGCGCGCAGAAAAGCGGGCGTCACAAATCAGGTGTCGCGCTGAGATTTCCGCGCATCAATCGGATACGCTGGGACAAGCCGGCCGGAGAAGCCGCGCGGCTGGAAGATATGGATGCGTTTGTGGGTTAGGGATTACCCTCACCCAACCTCCTCTTGATAGGGGGAGGAGCGGTTCAGAGTCGTGGAGTAATCGATGTCATCGCGGACCAATCACGCGCGCCTGGTGGCGCTGGAAAAGCAGATGGAAGCGGCTGCGGCTGATTTCGATTTCGAGAAGGCCGCGGCCCTACGCGACGAGATTGCGCGCCTCAAGGGCGAATATGGCGACGCGACCGTCGTGCGGGACGAGAATGGCGATGAAGTCAGCGTGGTGGTCGGCCAGGCACCACCCGGGCAGACCGGGCTGGGGTCGAACGCACCGCTACGGCAGCCGCCCAAGGGGTGGGTGAGGCCAAAGAAGCCGAACATGATGACAAAAAACCACAAGGGGCGCGGGGAACGTTAGGATCGTGACGTCTCGAAGGCCCCTCACCCGGCGCTGCGCGCCTTCCTCTCCCCAAAAGGGAGAGGAAGGCGGTTGGGGGCCCGTGGCGGCTACCCCGCCTTCTTGTGCAGGCGCTCCTCGGCCAGCTGCTTGATTTCGCGCAGTTCGCGGATGGTGGTTTCGAGATCGTCGCGCTGGCGTTCGAGCAAGGCGAGACGTTCATCGACCTTGCCGGCGAGGAGGTTGACCTGTTGGGTGCGGTCGGCGTCGTAGAGGCTCAGATAGTCCGAGATGTCGCGCAGGGTGAAACCGAGGCGTTTGCCGCGCAGGATGAGGATCAGCCGGGCCCGGTCGCGCTTGCGGAAGATGCGGGTGGCGCCGACGCGCTCGGGCGAGAGCAACCCCTTGGATTCATAGAAGCGGATGGCCCTGGTCGAGATGCCGAACTCGCGGGCGAGGTCGGCAATGGCAAACAGGTCCTGATTTTCGGAAGCTTGGGACGTCACGACTTTCCGGCTTTCATCTGGGCGTATTCTTCCCGCAGTTCTTTCTTGGATAGCTTGCCAATCAGCGTCTTGGGCAAGGCGTCCTTGAAGATGATCTGCTTGGGCATTTCGATCTTGTTGAGCTTCTCGGTGAGGAAGGATTTGAGCTCGGTTTCGCTGACCGATTTGCCGTTCTTGAGCTTGACATAGGCCACCGGGGCCTCGCCGCGATATTCGTCGGATACGCCGATAACATTGACCTCGTCGACGGCGTCATGGGTCATGATGGCTTCCTCAATGGTGCGCGGATAGACATTGAAGCCTGAGCAGATGATCAGGTCCTTGATCCGGTCGACCAGGAAGACATAGCCGTCTTCATCCATGTGGCCCACATCGCCAGTACGCAGCCAGCCGTCCATGAAGGCCGCTTCGCTGGCCTCGGGATTTTCATGGTAGCCGGCCATGACCTGCGGGCCCTTGACCTGCAGTTCGCCGTTTTCGCCGATACCGACCACCTTGCCTGAATCCACGTCGACGAAGCGGATGTCGGTGCCGGGAAGAGGCAGGCCGATGGACATGGGTTTTGAGGGCACACGCAGGGCGGCGCAGCACACGACCGGGGAAGCTTCGGTGAGGCCGTAGCCTTCGGCCAGGAGCGCCTTGGACTTCTTGGAAAAGGCATGGCGGACCTCGTCAGGTAGGGCCGCGCCGCCGGAAATGGCGACTTCAAGGCTCTCGATCTGTTCGGCACCGACCGAGTCGGCGCGGGCGATGGCGTTAAGCAATGTGGGAACTGCCGGCAGCACATTGGCCTTGGTGCGCGCGAAAATGCCCAGCAGGGCCTTTAATTCGAAGCGCGGCAACATGATCACCGGCGTGCCATTGCCGAGCGGCACGTTCATGCAGACCGTCATGGCGAAGATGTGAAAGAAGGGCAGGACCGCGATCACCTTAGAGGGCGGATAGAACAGGCCACACCCCCATTTGTCGATCTGGCTCATATTGGCGGCGATATTGGCATGGGTCAGCAGAGCCCCCTTGGGGATGCCGGTGGTTCCCCCGGTATATTGCTGCACGGCAATATCCTTGGCCGGATCGATGCTGACCGCAGAGGGTGTGTCCTTGCGGGCCAGCAGTGATTCAAAAGAGCTGATGGCACCGGCCTGGGGAGACTGGTCAAGCCGGGCCAGATCCTTGCGCTTGACCAGCGAGAACAGGATTTTCTTGACCAGTGGCAGCGCATTGGGGAAGTGCGCGACGATCAGCTTTTTGACGTGACCGGCGGCGACCAGCGCTTCTGCCTTTTCAAAGATCTGCTGGAGATCGAGCGTCACCATGATATCGGCGCCGGCATTGGCGGTGATGTGCCCGAGCTCGGCGACGGTATAGAGCGGGTTGCAGTTGACCACGGTGCCGCCGGCGCGCAGCACGCCGTAATAGGCGATTGGGTAAAAGGGCGTATTGGGCAGCATCAACGCCACGCGCGTGCCTTTGGTGACCCCGAACTGGCTTTGCAATGCCCCGGCAAAGGCGATGATCTTTTCGCTCAGTTCGCCGAACGTGGTGGTGCCGCCGAGAAAGTGGAGCGCTACGGCGTCAGGGGTCTTGGCACAGGCCGCGAGTACCTGCTCGTGCACCGGGGTGGTGTCAATCTTGTCGTTCCAGACGATGCCCTCGGGATAGCTGGCGATCCAGGGGCGAAGGCCGTCATTGCTCGTGGCTGGCGTGTCCATGTTGTCTCCTCCCAATGCCGCTTCGGGCAAACGGGCGTTGCCATTTTTGGATGCAGGGGGCCTTGTGCCCCGATGCTCTATTGGCATCTCGGCTCGCATCTCTTCGGAATTATTTCACTAGTTTACGTTAGCGTCAATTCGGTGCCCGGGCGTTTGGAGGAATCGTGGACGGGGTGGAGGGCGACTGCGCTTGTATCCCTAATCGGCAGTCAGTTGACGTATGCGTCAATCTGGATAAACTATGTTCAACAAGTCCCGGCAGCCGCGCTAAAGTGGGCCAGGCAGGACGGTGGGCTGAAACCCTCAAGGGTGGCCCGGCATTGGAACAAAGACGGCCGCAGCCCATGAATGGACCCTGCGCCGTAGGCGGAGGATGTGGGCGATGACCCTGTTGCTGATTGCGATCAGTCTTGTCTTGTTTGCCACCCTGGCCATGCGGGAGAGCCCGCTCTGGCAGTGGGGTGCAGGGTTTGCGGCCATTGGGCTGCTGTCAGGCGTCACGTTCACGCAGTCCGGTGCGAGCTATGCACTGGGCTGGTTCAGCTGGTTGCTGGTCATCTTCGGCGTGCTGCTCCTGGTGCTGGCAGTCAAGCCGATCCGCATGCTGGTGCTGACGCGGCCAATCTATGGGGCGGTGAAGTCCATTCTGCCCAAGGTCAGCCGCACCGAGCAGGAAGCGCTCGATGCCGGAACCGTCGGCTGGGATGCCGAACTGTTCTCCGGCCGGCCCAATTGGGACAAGCTGACCAAAATTCGTCCGCTGACGCTGACGGCAGAAGAGCAGGCCTTCCTTGATGGCCCGACCGAAACTGCCTGCAAGATGATCGATGACTGGGACATTCGGCACAACCGTGCCGATCTTTCTCCCGAACTCTGGCAGTTCCTTAAGGAGAAGGGCTTCCTGGGTATGCTGATCGCCAAGGAGCATGGCGGTCTCGGCTTTTCGGCCCAGGCGCAGTCGATGATCGTTTCCAAGATCGCCAGCCGCTCGGTGGCAGCGGGGATCACGGTCATGGTGCCCAATTCGTTGGGGCCGGGCGAACTGCTGGAGAAATACGGCACGCCGGAGCAGAAGGAAAAATACCTCCATCGCCTGGCCAATGGCCAGGAGGTGCCGTGCTTTGCTCTGACCGGCGTACATTCTGGATCGGACGCGGGCGGCATGCGCGATATCGGCATCGTCACCAAGGGCAGCTATCAGGGCAAGGAGGTGCTGGGCGTCCGCCTGAGCTTTGACAAGCGCTACATCACCCTCGCGCCGATCGCCACTCTGGTGGGTCTCGCCTTCATCCTCAAGGACCCGGATAACCTGCTTGGCCGCGGGGACGATATCGGCATTACCCTGGCGCTGATCCCGCATGATCATCCCGGCCTCGATATCGGCCGCCGCCATTACCCGGCGCGTCAGGCCTTCATGAATGGCCCGGTGCGCGGCAAGGACATGTTCATCCCCATGGAGTTCCTGATCGGCGGCACGGACTATGCCGGACAGGGCTGGCGCATGCTGATGGAGTGTCTGTCCACAGGTCGCGCCATTTCGCTGCCGGCGATTGGCACGACTTCGATCAAGCAGACTTTGCGCGCCACCTCGGCCTATGCGCGGGTGCGCCGCCAGTTCGGCATTCCGGTGGGCATCATGGAAGGCGTGGCCGAGCCGCTCGGCGA
>ENA-ORCV01000183-ORCV01000183.1-marine-metagenome-genome-assembly--contig:-NODE-183-length-89690-cov-11.186312_pt1 | contig 89690 bp, 77 predicted proteins | sample MGYA00237779_ERZ508509 | MGnify/ENA primary metagenome ERZ508509 (study PRJEB26180, sample SAMN06268772) | marine metagenome | isolation source: Bioluminescent Bay, La Paraguera, Puerto Rico | place... | reverse complement strand
CACGCCCCCACCCGGCCACCCATAGGATACTATGGTCGGGGTGGCCGGGTGGGGGCGTGGGCCGGTGCCGCAAGGGACGAACGGAGGTCCGGCCCGCACGCAACAAAGACTCCGGGTGGGGGCGTGGGCCGGTGCCGCAAGGATCGGACGGAGGTCCGATCCGCACGCAACAATGACTCTCACCCGCTCCCACCTACTGCTCCACCTGCTGCTGCTCGACCGCGATATCGACTTCGAGATCCTCGTGCAGCGTGCCGAACCTTATGCCGGTGATCGGCGCGGCGTCGCGATAGTCGCGGCCCGTTGCGACGCGAACGTAGCGCGGATCGGGGCTGATGCCGTTCGAAATGTCGAACCCGACCCAGCCGAGCCCGTCGACATGCGCTTCGGCCCAGGCGTGGGTCGCATCCTGCTCGATGCGATCGTTCATCATGAGGTAGCCGCTGACATAGCGCGCCGGGATGTCGAGCGTCCGCGCCGCGCCGATGAAAATATGGGCATGGTCCTGGCACACCCCCTTGCCGCTCGCCACGGCCTCCTCGGCGGTGGTGTGAGTGCCGGTGGTACCGGTGCGGTATTCGACCCGATCGAGTATGGCGCGCGACAGCGCGTGGAGAGTTTCGACCGTATCCTCGCCCCCGCCCGCGCAGGTCTCGACCAGTTCCTTCATTTTCGGACCCGGCCTGGTCAGCCGCGTCTGCCCGAGGAAACTCCATAGCGGCAAGTGCCCCGAATGCCGCCCGATGACGCCGGCATTGTCCTCGGTGTCGACCTCGCCCGAACAGCGGATCAGAACTTCCTTTACACCTTGCTCGACCGATACGAGCGTGACGTGATTGAAGTGCTGATCGTCGTATTCGAGTTCGATGCGTGCATTCTCCAGTTCCATGTCCCAGCGCAGGATTTGCTGCCCCTGCGTTTGCTTGGGCGTCAGGCGGATGCGCTGCAGCGCGTGGACCACCGGGTCCGAGAAGGCGTAGCGCGTCGAATGGCGGATCGAGAGTCGCATCAGGCGAGAAACCTGTAGTCTTCGGCCACCGCGTTGGCGATCGCCGCGTTGCGCGCCATGAAATCGATCAGGAATTCGTGCAGGCCGATATCGAAAATCTCCTCGATGGTCAGATCGTGAAGGCGGGTGTCGGCATCGCGCATCAGCGCGTTCGACTCGCCCTCCTCGCCGTGAATGCGCGCCAGCGCCGCAAGGTTTTGGCGCAGCGCCGAATGGCAGAAGGCGAGGCTGCGCGGGAAGCGGTCGTCGAGCACGAGGAATTCGACGATCCCGCGCGCGTCGATCTGCCCGGCATTGAGCCAGCGATAGGCACGGTCGCCCGACACCGAGCGCAGCACCTGGTCCCATTGCCCGGTATCCATGCTGGTCCCGACATAGGACAGCGAGGGCAGCAGCAAATAGTATTTCATGTCGAGGATGCGCGCGATCGCATCGGCACGCTCGACGAAGGTCCCGACGCGGGCGAAATGGAAGCCCTCGTTGCGCAGCATCGACCCGGCCATCGCGCCGTGCGCGAGCATGCCCGCGCGGCGGATCATTTCGGCCGCCTCGCCGACATGGCCCTGCGAGACGGGGCGCTTGAGCAGCGCGCGAATCTCCATCCAGCTGGTGTTGATCGAGGTCCACAATTCGCCGCTGATCGCATTGCGCGCGGCGCGGGCATTGGTGCGGACGTGATCGATCATCTGCATCACGCTGCCGGGATTGTCCTTCTCGCGCAGGATGAAGTTCCATGCCTGCTGACCGGTATAGGTGCCGTTATGCGCCTCGTAGGTCTCGCGCAGGCCCATCGCCTCGATCACCGAGCGCCATTCCTCCTCGGCGGTGGCGACATCGCGCGTGAGCGCCATGCGGAAGCCCGCCTCGAGCAGGCGCGCGGTGTTCTCCGCGCGTTCGAGATGGCGGAACATCCAGAACAGCGAATTGGCGGTCCGGCCTAGCATGACCCGCGCGCCTTTCGGAGATGCGCGTCATCCCGGCGAAAGCCGGGATCTCTCTCCGCACCGGACGACTTGGCGGCACGAAATCCCGGCTTTCGCCGGGATGACGGATAGAGGGAGGGCGCGGCGTAGGCCATCAGTCCTTGAGCACCCACGTGTCCTTGGTCCCGCCCCCCTGAGAGGAATTGACCACCAGCGAACCCTTCTTGAGCGCGACGCGGGTGAGCCCGCCGGGGGTAATGTCCACCCCTTCGGGCGAGACGAGCACGAAGGGGCGCAGATCGACATGGCGCGGCGCCAGCCCGGTGCGCGTGAAGATCGGGCAGGTCGACAGCGACAGTGTCGGCTGGGCGATGTAGTTTTCCGGCTTTTCGACCAGCTTCTCGCGGAACTCGCGAATTTCCTTCTTCGACGCGGTCGGCCCGATCAGCATGCCGTAGCCGCCCGAGCCGTGGACTTCCTTGACCACCAGCTCGTCGAGATTGTCGAGCACGTATTTGAGGCTGTCCTCGTCGGCGCAGCGCCAGGTCTCGACATTGGGCAGCAGCGGTTTTTCGCCGGTATAGAATTCGACGATGTCGGGCATGAAGCTGTAGATCGCCTTGTCGTCGGCGATGCCGGTTCCGGGCGCGTTGGCGATGGTGATGCCGCCCGACCGGTAGACGTCCATGATGCCGGGCACGCCGAGCACGCTTTCCGGGTTGAAGGTCAACGGATCGAGGAATTCGTCGTCGACGCGGCGATAGAGCACGTCGACCGGCTCGAACCCGCGCGTGGTGCGCATCTGCACCCGCCCGCCGACCACGCGCAGATCGGTGCCCTCGACCAGCTCGGCGCCCATCTGGTCGGCGAGGAAGGCGTGCTCGTAATAGGCCGAATTGTAGATGCCTGGCGTCAGCACCGCGACATTGGGCTTGCCTTCGGCGCAATCGGGCGCGCAGGCGGCGAGGCTCTTGGCGAGGCGGCGCGGATAGTCCGACACCGTCGCGACCGGCACCCGGGTGAACAGCTCAGGATACATCGCCATCATCGTCTCGCGATTCTCGAGCATGTAGCTGACGCCCGACGGCGTGCGGGCATTGTCCTCAAGCACGAAGAAATCGTCCGGCCCGGTGCGGACCAGGTCGATCCCGACGATATGGGTGTAGACCCCGCCGGGCGGCGTCAGGCCCACCATATGCGGCAGCCACGCCTCGTTCTGGCGGAACAGCCGCTTGGGCACCCGGCCCGCGCGAAGGATTTCCTGGCGGTGATAGAGGTCGTGGATGAAGGCGTTGAGCGCGCTGACGCGCTGCTCGATGCCCCGGGTCAGCCGGCGCCATTCGGGCGCGGTGATGATGCGCGGGACCATATCGAACGGGATCAGCCGTTCCTCGGCATCGTCCTCGCCGTAAACGTTGAAGGTGATGCCGGTGCGGCGGAAGCTGCCTTCGGCATCCTTGTCCTTGCGGCGCAGGTAACCTGCTTCCTGCTCGGCGTACCAATTGCAGTATTCGGCGTATCCGGACCGGATACCGCCTTCGGCGTCGTACATCTCGTCGAAATTGTCGGCGGTTTCGGTCATTCACCCCAATCGGCAGAGCTGGTCGCTTCGACCTGCTCGCTGAAATAGCAGGCCCCCTGCATAAGCCAAAGGTTCAAATGCGCTCTAGTTCCCGCAGCACCGTGCCGATCGCCTCGGGCGAATAGCTGAAACCCATATGCGTGCAGCGCAGGGCGACCGCACGATCGCGCTCGCACGGACGGCCGCAGGCGCTGCGGACGCTGACGACGCCGTCGCGCGGGCTCCACAATGCCACGGTGGGAACGGGCGGCTTCTCGCCGATCCTGGCCTCGATCGGCGGCTCGTCGACGCGGTGCCCGGCAACGAACTGGTAGACACGCCAGGCATTGTTGGCGCGCGGATTGCCCGAAAAGGGCGTGCCCATGGTGACGACCTTGAGCACCCGCTCCGGATGCCGCTTGGCGAGTTCGCGCGCAAACACGCCGCCCAGGCTCCACCCGACCAGCACCACTTCGCGTCCGTAGCGCTCGTGCACCTCTGCCAGGCGCCGTTCGAGAAAGGCGAAGTTCGCTTCGGTCGGGCCGACATTGAACCCCATGCCCCAGCGCTTGACCTTGTGCCCGGCGCGCTCGAGTTGCCGCGCCATGTAGCGCATCCGCAACGGATGCGCGGCAAAGCCCGGCAGCAGCATGACGGTGCGCCGGGTCGCGGCAGGCGCGATATCCAGCTTGCGGAACAGCCGTGCCACCGGCTCGGCCACATGCTGCAGCTCGCGCACCAGCGGCCACAGCCCGGGGCGGCTGCCCTCGTCGGCTACGGGCTCGCGCGCCAATTCCCACCGGCGCGCCAGTTCTGCCCCGGAATCGGGGAAAGCATCGAGCGCCGAAGGAGGCGGGTGCGGTGCCATATAACTGCAATATATGGCACCGCGCCGCTAACGCCAGATGAACCTCGCGAATTCGCGGTCGCGCGGCTTCAACAGTCGCCTATGCGCTTGCCGCTGATCGTGCCTTTCATGGTCACGTCGCCGGCCGGCGAGCCGGTGACGGTGTTGTCGAGCTGGAGCTCGAAGCTGTCGGAGCCGAATTCGCCGTCCATCGCGACATTGGCCTTGGCGCCGTTGCCCGCATCGCAGGTCATCCGCAACGTCATCCGGTTGCCGCTGCGGTCGAATTCCTCGTAGGTGCAGTTCTGCTGCTTCTCGCCGCCGAAGAAGTCCGCATTGGGCCGGTTGACCTCTTCCTCGGTCATGCAACGCGAGGTAGTGATACCACTGCCCATCTGCTGCTTGACCATGTCCTCCATGCCCGCGGGCACGCCCGGCACGTTCAACTCGCTGAACTGGACCGTGTGTTCCCACCTGCCTGCGCGCATCGCCACCGCCGGGCCGTCGGCCACTTCGGCGGCAACCTCTTCCTGGGTGATCGTGCCGTCGCCATCGGCATCGGCCGTGCCCGAATCCGAGCATCCCGCGATCAGGACTGCGGCCGCCCCGGCCAGTACGAATTTCTTCATTGCTGTATTCTCCCCACAAGCAGGAAGCCCGACCGACTCCCCGAACCGCTGCCGAGCCTATCGCCCCCCTCCTCACTTCACAAGGACGCCGCGTCGCCTCATATGGCGGGTATGGCAGAACTCGTTATCCGGCGCGGCCTCGAAGAACCCGACACCAGCGGAGAGTTCACCCCGCACAAACCCGCGCGGCCCGAAAAGTCGATGGGCGGGCGCAGGTTCGAACTGGTCTCCGATTACGAGCCCGCCGGCGACCAGCCGACCGCGATCGAAGAGCTGGTCGGGGCGGCGCGCGAAGGCGAGCAGACGCAAGTGCTGCTCGGCGTGACCGGCAGCGGCAAGACCTTCACCATGGCCAAGGTGGTCGAGCAATTGCAGCGCCCCGCGCTGGTGCTGGCACCGAACAAGATCCTCGCCGCGCAGCTCTACGGCGAGTTCAAGAGCTTCTTCCCCAACAACGCGGTCGAGTATTTCGTCAGCTATTACGACTATTACCAGCCAGAGGCCTACGTGCCGCGGTCGGACACCTATATCGAGAAGGAAAGCTCGGTGAACGAGGCGATCGACCGGATGCGCCACTCGGCCACCCGCGCGCTTCTCGAACGCGACGACGTGCTGATCGTCGCTTCGGTCAGTTGTCTCTACGGGATCGGTTCGGTCGAAACCTATTCGGCGATGATCTTCGATATCGAGGCGGGCAAGACGCAGGACCAGCGCGAGCTGATCCGCAAGCTCGTCGCGCTGCAATACAAGCGCAACGACGCCGCCTTCGCGCGCGGCAATTTCCGCGTGCGCGGCGACAATCTGGAGCTGTTCCCGAGCCATTACGAGGACATGGCCTGGCGCATCTCCTTCTTCGGCGACGAGATCGAGGAGATCAGCGAATTCGACCCGCTGACGGGCAAGAAGGGGGCGAGCCTCGACAAGGTTCGCGTCTATGCGAACTCGCATTACGTCACCCCCGGCCCGACGATGAAACAGGCGACGCAGGCGATCAAGTTCGAGCTGGAGGAGCGGCTCAAGGAACTGCATGAGGAAGGGCGGTTGCTCGAAGCGCAGCGGCTCGAACAGCGCACCAATTTCGACCTCGAAATGATCGCCGCGACCGGTTCCTGCGCGGGGATCGAGAACTATTCGCGCTTCCTCACCGGCCGCCTCCCCGGAGAACCGCCGCCCACGCTGTTCGAATACCTGCCCGAAAACGCGCTGCTGTTCGTCGACGAGAGCCACCAGACGGTGCCGCAGGTCGGCGCGATGGCGCGCGGCGACCACCGCCGCAAGCTGACGCTCGCCGAATACGGCTTCCGCCTGCCGAGCTGCATCGACAACCGCCCGCTCAGGTTCAACGAATGGGACGCGATGCGCCCGCAGACCTTCTGCGTCTCGGCCACTCCCGGTGGGTGGGAGATGGAGCAGACCGGCGGCGTCTTCGCCGAACAGGTCATCCGCCCGACCGGGCTGATCGATCCGCCGGTCGACGTCCGCCCGGTCGAGGACCAGGTGCAGGACTGTATCGAGGAATGCCGCAAGACCGCGGCGAAAGGTTACCGCACGCTCGTCACCACGCTAACCAAGCGGATGGCGGAGGACCTGACCGAATTCATGCACGAGGCGGGGATCAGGGTCCGCTACATGCATTCGGACGTCGAGACGCTCGAACGCATCGAGCTCATTCGCGACCTCAGGCTCGGCGTCTACGACGTGCTGGTCGGCATCAACCTGCTCCGCGAGGGCCTCGATATCCCCGAATGCGGGCTGGTGTGCATCCTCGACGCCGACAAGGAGGGCTTCCTGCGCTCCGAAACCAGCCTCATCCAGACCATCGGCCGCGCCGCGCGCAATGTCGACGGACGCGTGATCCTCTACGCCGACCGTGTCACCGGTAGCATGGAACGCGCGATGGCCGAAACCGAGCGCCGCCGCGAAAAGCAGCGCGAGTACAACGAAGCCAACGGCATCACCCCCCAGACCATCCGCCGCGCGATCGCCGATATCGTCGCGCATACCGCGAGCAAGGATGGAGTCACCATCGATACCGGCGACGAAGAGGTCAACAACCTCGTCGGCCACAATCTGCGCGCCTATATCGAGGACCTCGAAAAACGCATGCGCGAGGCCGCGGCTGATCTGGAATTCGAGGAGGCCGGGCGACTACGCGACGAAATCCGGCGGCTGGAAAACGACGAACTTGGTTTGTCGGACGGCGACAAGAAGGCGCCGCTGGTGGGGCGCAGCAGCGAGGGCAGGCCGGGGACGCGGAAAATGCGGTACGGGCGGACGCAACGGAAGTGGAAGCGGTGACGCTGTGCGACGAGACAATTTCCTTGTGGATATCTTGTAGATTAAATTCAGCACCTTATCTCTGGCGCCATGTCAGGTTCCTGTTAGCGGACGTGTTGCTTTTCAAATCAGTTTGTGAATCTTTTCTGGCTGCACATAAAACGAGGCAGCCAATGACACCCTTCGAACTCGCCATGATCGTCCTGACCATCCTGCTGGTGGTCGTCGCCATCATCGCCGCGGTGATCGCCGCCTTTCAAGCCGGACGAAAGAAGTAAGCCCCCGCGCAAACACACACCGTCATGCTGAACTCGTTTCAGCATCCATCTCGCCAACCCTCACCAACGCCGCGGGTTGAGAGATGGACCCTGAAACAAGTTCAGGGTGACGATCTGGCAGTAGTGCCAAATCGGTTCCACGAGTTCTTGAACAGCGAAAAGAACACGGCGTAGATGTCGAGCCGTGAACGAGCCACGCTACCATATCAACCTATTCTGGTCGGATGAGGACGACTGCTGGATCGCAGACGTCCCCGATCTGAAATACTGCTCTGCGCATGGTGACACTCCCAGCGAAGCCATTGTTAGCATTCAGGATGCCATGGAAGGCTGGCTGGAAACCGCTGCCGAGCTAAATATGCCGATCCCCGAACCGCACTACCGCCCGGCCATTTACGCCGCAGGCTGATCCACCCGCCGCATGAACACCTGGTGGTTGCCCGGTCCCCAGGTCTCCCCGCCGTCGGTCGAGCGTTCCATGCGCGATTCGAAGCGGTTCTCGCTCACATTGAAGCGGGTGAAGCGCAGTTTCAGCGTGGTGCCGTCGGGCATGGTCACGACCGGCGTCTGGCGGGTTTCGGAATTCTGCGGGCCGGTCATCACCCATAGCTGGCCGTCGGCACCGACCGATACCATCTCGACCTCGTTCGTGCCGGGGCGAAGGTAGAACAATATGCCCGAGGCCATGCCGAATTCGGGGATCCTGCTCACCCCCTGCACGACCTTGTCCTCGACCACCCAGGCAAACTCGTAGGTCCCTTCGGCCACCCCCGCGACCGAGCCGTCGGAGCGGAGGAATTCGGTCACCACGTCCCAAGTGCCGACGACATGCCGCAATTGCTGCAAGGCGGTCCCGGGCGCCTGTTGCGCGGTCTCGGCCTGCGTTGCTTCCTGCGCCAGCGCGGGCGCGGCCATGCAGGCGGCGCACAGCGGCAATATCCCCCAATGTCGGATCATGCTCTCCTCCTCTGTCGCTACCGGATAGCACGGCGACCGGTGCGGAAGCGGGCGTCGGTCGGACGACGCAGGGCGTCCGTCGAACGATTCAAGGGCTTGAGAGGCGTGCACAGCCTCCGTGGCCACCTTGCGCCGCCTGCGCAGCTGTGTCCTTAGGGCGCGATGCTTCGCCTGCTCGTTTCCGTGTGCCTGATCCTGCCGAGCGCCTGCAAACCGCCGGCGACCGACGACTATCTCGAACGCGTCGATCTCTCCGAAACCGGCGCCTTCGCCAGCGATCCACTGCCCTCGCCCGACACCGAAGGCGCGGTATGGGCGGACAGCCAGACGCCGGGGCGGATTATCTACGGCAGGCCTGGCGAGGCGCCGGTGATGGCCTTGGCGTGCGAAGATCGTTCGATCGTCGTGACCCGCTTCGTCCCGGCCGATGCCGAAGCCAGGGCGATGCTGGCGCTGATCGGCAACGGACATGTCGCACGACTGCCGGTCGACGCCATGTGGAATGGCAGCGCTTGGCTGTGGCGCGGTGCCTATCCCGTGGAATCGGACAAACTCGAAGTGCTGACCGGCAGACGCCAGGTCGAGGCAACGATAGCCGGGGCCGGCACCGTAATTCTCAATCCGAGCGAGCGGCCCGCGCGGCTGGTGGCGCAATGCCGCGAAGAAACCATCAACGTGTCGGAGGAACCGCAAGCGGTCGATCGATAGCGGCCCGCTCTATCAGCGTGTCGGAAGTCAACACCTGCGGCAAACGTTCGGCGTCCGCGCCCGGTTCGTACCACAGATAGAGCGGCACTCCAGCCACGCCCTGTCGGGTGAGGAACTGCGTGATCTCCTCGTCGCGCCGCGTCCAGTCTCCGCGCAACGCGATCACTCCGGCCCGTTCGAACGCCGAGCGGGTCGCTTCGCGCTCCATGGCGACGCGTTCGTTGACCTTGCAGGTCAGGCACCAGTCCGCCGTAAACCACACGAACACCGGCTTCCCGGTGGTGCGCGCTTCGGCCAGTGCCTGTTCGCTGAAAGGCTGCGGCTCGAGCAGGCTGTCGGCGGCTTGCTGCGGCGCCTGCGCGGTCGGCATCAGCAGCACGGCGGCGATCGCCAGTCCGCCGAGCGCGGCCAGCGCGCGCAGAGATCCGCTCTCTCCGCCCCTCTGGCTGCGCCCCAGCCCCCACAGAATCGCGACGAGTGCGAGCATCAACATCGCCGCCCCGGCGAGGAAGCCCGCGCCGCCGATCCGCCAGACCAGCCACGCAAGCGCCAGCGCGGTGAGGCCCATCGGCAGAGCCATCCACTTGCGAAACCGCTCCATCCACCGCCCCGGTGCAGGCAGGCGCGAACGCAGCACGGGCACGAAGCCGATCAACACGAACGGCAGCGCCAGCCCGAGCCCGAGAGCGCCGAACAGCAGCAGCGCTTCGAGCGGCGGCAGCAGCAGCGCCGCGCCCAGCGCCGCAGCCATGAACGGCCCGGTGCAAGGCGTCGCCACGAACGCTGCCAGGAGGCCGGTCGAAAACGAGCCGGTCGCGGTTGCGCTACCGCCTGCAACCGCCATTCCCGGAACCTCGAACAGCCCGAGAAAGTTGGCGGTGATCGCGACCGCGAGCAGCAGCAATGCGACCACCACCGCCGGTTCCTGCAGCTGGAACGCCCAGCCGACATTCTCCCCGGCGGATCGCAGCAGCAGCAGTACTGCACCCAGCGCCAGGCACGCGACAACGGCTCCTGCGGTATAGGCCACCGCGTCGCGCCTCGCCGCCGCCTCGTCGCCACCGGCCCTCGCCAGCGCCAGCGCCTTGAGGCTGAGGATCGGGAACACGCACGGCATTAGGTTGAGGAGCAGTCCCCCCGCCAGCGCCGCCAGCAGGAGCCATGGCAGGGAGAGCGAGCCGCTGCCGAGCGTTAGGGGCCTGACATCTTCGAGCGGCACGTCGCGCGGCTCGGCGACGAAGCGGACGCCCGCGCCATCTTTCATGCTCAGGATACCGCTTATCTGCATCGGCCTGCCAGCACCGTCGAGATCGAACCCTGTCAGCGGCATCTCGGCAACTAGTAGGTCGCCTTGGCGAACGAACGTCTGGGGAGCGGCATATATCGGGTGCGCTCCGCCGCCGAGATCGGGTTGCTGCACGTATAGGTGCGGGTCGCGCAATTTCGTATTGCTGGGCAGCGGAATACCGATCCGCAAGCGGAGATCGACAATCTCGAACCCGGCCGCGCTATCGAGCAACGGAGCGACCGCGCTCCGCCATTGCGCGAAGCGGGGATCCGCGCGCGCGGTCGACGGGTTCAGCGTCAGTTCGGCTCTCTGCGGAACGCACAATTTGTCCGTGCAGGCGAGATAGTCCGCCGTTACCGAGATGGGCACCGGGTTGGTCACCGCCGCGTCCAGCGGCACGGCGATCGGCACGAGGACGGCGTATTCGCCCTCGTAGACGTGGTTCATCAGGTCGGCGATGAGCAGTTTGCGGGGCACCGGGTAGAGCGGCTCCTGCGCCTCCCAGCCTTCGGGCAGCCGCCAGTCGAGCGCCATGCCGAGCCCGGCATCGCCGGGATTCGACCAGTATCCGTGCCATTCGGGCGAGCGCGGGGTGAAATGCAGCGCCACCATCCATGTCTCGCCCGGCACGGGCGGCCCGTCGGCGACCAGTTCGGCGCGGATATCGCTGCCGGGCGATTGCGCGAGCGCCGGATGCGCGGCCCAGCACGCCAGCAACGCCGCCAGCAGCATTGCCAGCCTGGCCATGCCCAACCGCAAGTTCCTTGCTTCGCCCATGCCGCGCGCTCTAGGAGGCTGGCGCTGAACCCGCAATGAGAGAGCAATCGAGGAAATGGCCTTGTCCGACCGGCGCGACCTGCTGATTCTGGGTGGAGGGCTGGTCGGCATGACCCTTGCGCTCGCCGCCGCGAAGGAGGGCTTTTCGAGCCATGTGGTCGACCGCGCCGATCCCGCCGAACTGACCGCCGAGGGCTTCGACGGGCGCGCCTCGGCGATCTCGACCGCGAGCTGGAACCTGTTCCGCAATATCGGCCTCGCCGAGGGGCTCGATAAGCACGCCTGCCCGATCGCTACGATCGCGGTGACCGACCAGCTGAAACCGGGCCGGATCGACTTCTCCCCCGAACCGCATGAGGGCACGCTGGGCCGGATGTTCGCCAACCGGCAATTGCGGCTCGCTTTGTTCGAAGCGGCGCGCGGGGAACCGCTGATCGCGTGGCATTCGCAGGCCGAAATCGTCGCGCGCGAACGCGGCGAACATGCGGTTTCGGCGACGCTCGCCGACGGGCAGGAGTTGGCCGGCGCGCTGATGATCGCAGCCGAGGGGCGCGGCTCGCCGACGCGCGAGGAAGCCGGGCTCGCGATCGCCAAATGGGACTATCGCCACCGCGCGATCATTACCGGCCTCGAACACGAGAAGCCCCATGAAAACGTCGCGTGGGAAATCTTCTACCCCGCCGGACCGTTCGCTCTGCTGCCGATGCTCGACGGCGCGGACGGGACGCATCGCAGCGCGCTGGTGTGGACCGTCGACGAGGCCGACGCGGCGGGGACGCTCAAGCTGTCCGACCGCGCCTTCCTCGCCGAAGTCGACAAGCGGATGGGCGACCTATTCGGCGCCGTCACCGCGGTCGGACCACGCGCCTCCTTTCCGCTGGGATTCCATCATACCGCGCGGATCACCGGCGATCGCCTCGCGCTGGTGGGCGATTCGGCGCATGGTATCCACCCGATCGCCGGACAGGGCCTCAATCTCGGCCTCCGCGATGTCGGCGCACTGGTCGAAGTGCTGGCCGACGGTGCTCGGCTCGGTCTCGAACCGGGCGATGCGCAATTGCTCGCGCGCTACGAGAAGTGGCGGGGGCTCGACGCTTTCATGGTCGCGCTGGCGACCGATGGACTGACCCGGCTGTTCGGCATTCCCGGCCCCGCCGCCTCGGCGGTGCGGCGCTTCGGAATGGGCGGGGTGCAGCGTATGCCGCTGCTCAAGCGCTGGTTCATGGACGAAGCCCGCGGCGTTTCGGGCGACGTGCCCGAAATGCTCAGGGCCTAGATACCGCCGCCTTCCCCGGCAGGGCTGGGCTGTTCGATCCGCGAGCCGGTGCCGTCGCGCAGGCGGCGCGGTTCCAGTACGGCGGAGGTCTCGATCAGGTCGAGCGCGCGATGCGCCGAGGCGTAGCGTTCGGCATCGCGAATCCAGCTTTCCGCATTGGGCGCGCCGGGCATGTTGCGCACTTCCTCGATCGCCTTGTCGACGCGCCGGCTTTCGAGGAAGAACCGCGCCCGTTCCAGCCGCCGTGCGGGTTGCGGCGAAGGCGTGCTCTCGCGCCGGATCACGAACAGCCCGCTCACCTCGCGGCCGAGACGGTCGAAGAAGGGCTGCTCGGAATCGTCCTTGAGTTCGGGCGCCAGCCCTTCGAGCCGGGCGACGAGATCGCCGAGCGTGACCGGTTCGCGCGAAAAGGCGATCGTGGTGTTGACCGCGTTGGGCAGCGCATCGCCGAACCGCAACCGCAATTGGTCGGCGAGATAGCCGAGTTCGGCCCCGCGCTCGATCGAGCGCCTGGTGGCAAAGGCGATGAGCAGACCTTCGGCCCGCGCCGCATTGCCGGCCGCGGCTTCGGATTGCAGGTCGAGCCGCGCGAGCCGCTGCTCGGCGGCGGTGAGCCGCTGTTCGAAGCCGCCCTGCTGCTCGGCCACCCGCTCGACCGCCTCCGCCGCCGCCGGCTCGCTCGCGGTGGGCGTCGGGGTCGGCTCGGGCGTCGCAGCGGCAACGGGTCCTGGCTCCGCCTCGTCCTCGACCGGTTCTTCCTGTGCGGTATCGGAACCGGCGATGAAGAACATGTCCGGATTGGCGCGCCAGGCGAGATAGCCGATCAGGAGCGCGCCCACGGCGAAACTGCCGAGTGCGATCCAGAGATACGACTTCAGCGAACTGCCTGCGCGGCGCTGGCCAGTGTAATCGTTCATCTACGTCCGTTCTGCGACCCAGCGGCACCCCTAGGGGATGCCGTCCCGGTAGATCAATGGCACATGTCGCGGGCCAATTCCAGCAAGGCGCCGTCCGCGGGTGTGGGCGACGCCGCGATGCGCCGCCAGCCGGGACCCGCCGCCTCGGCGATCCGCGGCGACAGCGCGGCCACCGCCAATAGCGATCGATCGAGCGCGAGACGCTCGCATTCATCTGCGAAATGGCGCGCGGCCTCGGCGGAATGGAGCAGCACCGTGCCGCCTTCGCGCAACCGCCGTTCCAGCGTTTCCGGGACCGGGAGATGGACCACACGATAGATTACGATGGTCTGTATCGTAATTCCCTCCGGTACCGCCAGCGGGAGGTGCCTCTCCCCGGCAAGGCGCAACAGGCGCATGTCGCCGGCGCCGTGCGAACGCATCTGCCGGGCTCCCGGTGCCAGTTCGTCGAGCAGAGCCTGCAACCCGCCGCTGCCGGTCCGCGCGATCGCGAAACCGGCCTCGCGCGCGACCTCCGCCGTGGTCTCGCCGACCACATAGGCCGATCGTCCGCGCCACCGCCGCAGCGCCTCGCCGCCATGCCGAATCGCATTCGCGCTGCCGAACAGGAGACTGTCGAAGCTGCCATCCGATGGCGGAGTCCAAGCGACCGGGCATACTTCGGACAGCGGTTCGGCGACCACGTCCAGCCCCGATGCGCGCGCTAGCGAGACGGTCGCCGCGAGCCCCGGCTCGGGGCGGATCGCGAAGACCGGACGGGTCACGAAACCTTGCCGAACAAAGCGGCGATAGCGGGCGTCGCACGCGCCAGAAGGTCGGCCGCAAGCGCCGCAGGGGCATCGCGATCGTGCGGCGCGAAGGCGGTGGTACCGTCGACGCGCTGGGCGCCGTCCGCGCTGAACAGGACCGCGCGCATGTGGATGATGTCGCCATCGATGCTGCACACAACTCCCACGGGGCTGTGACAGGTCCCGCCCAGCCCGATGAGCAGCGCACGCTCGGCTTCGACGCTCGCACGCGACGCGGGGTCGTCGATAACGGCCAGCAGGTCCCTCGTCCGCCGGTCGCCGGCACGGCATTCGATCCCGATCGCCCCCTGCGCGGGAGCCGGCAACCATTCGCTCGAATCGAGCACCGTGCCCACACCCGTCTCTCCCAATCGTTCGAGGCCGGAAGCAGCTAGAAAGGTGACATCGGCCTCGCCCGCCGCCAGCTTGGCGAGCCGTGTCGCGACATTGCCGCGAAACATCACAACTTTGCAATCCGGGCGCATGTTGAGCGCCTGCGCGGCCCGCCTCGGAGCGCTGGTACCGATCAGCGCGCCGGGCGGGATTTCCGCGATTCCCGCGGCGCCGATCAGCACGTCGCGGACATCGGCGCGCGGCAGGATCGCACCGATAGCGAGACTGTCGGGGCGGATCGTCTCGACATCCTTCATCGAGTGCACCGCGGCATCGATCCGATCCTCGGCGAGCCATTGGTCGAGTTCCTTCGTCCACAACGCCTTGCCGCCGATTTCGGCGAGGGGGCGATCCTGGATCCGGTCGCCGCTCGCGCGCACCGGCACGAGTTCGACCTGTGCCTCATCCCAGCCATGCGCCCGGCACAATCGCGCGCGCGCCTCGCGGGCCTGCGCCATGGCGAGCGGGGACTGGCGGGTTCCGAGGCGGAGCGGCGTCTGGTCGGTCATAGGGCGACGCTTGCCCTAGCCATGCATTTTGTTCAGGGGAAGCGCGATGGGCATCGTCCTTGGCATCGAATCGAGCTGCGACGAAACCGCGGCCGCGCTGGTCACCACCGGGCGCGAGATCGTGGCGCAGCGGATCGCCAGCCAGGACGAGGAGCACGCACCCTATGGCGGCGTGGTCCCCGAAATCGCCGCGCGCGCGCACGCCGAGAAGCTGGCGCCGATGATCGAGGCGGTGCTGGCCGATGGCAGCGTGGAATTGCGCGACCTCGACGCAATTGCCGCCACCGCCGGGCCCGGGCTGATCGGCGGGGTGATGGTCGGGCTGGTCAGCGCCAAGGCGCTGGCGATGGCGAGCGAAGTGCCGCTGATCGCGGTCAACCATCTCGAAGGCCATGCTTTGTCGCCCCGGTTGGCCGATCCGGAGCTGGAATTCCCCTACGCGCTGCTGCTGGTTTCGGGCGGGCATTGCCAGATCCTTCGCGTCGAAGGGGTCGGGAAATACACCCGCCTGTCGACCACGATCGACGATGCGCTCGGCGAGGCATTCGACAAAACCGCGAAGATTCTCGGCCTCGGCTTCCCCGGCGGTCCGGCGGTCGAGAAACTGGCGCTGGAAGGCAATGCGAAGGCGGTTCCCCTGCCCCGCCCGCTGCTTGGCAGCGACGAGCCGCATTTCAGCTTCGCCGGGCTCAAGAGCGCGGTGCTGCGGGCGAAGGAACGTCAATCCCAATCCGTTCGTCCTGAGCCTGTCGAAGGACAGGGCGAATCGCCGGGCAAGCGTGCTTCGACAAGCTCGGCACGAACGGTGTCGGGCTATTCCGATGCCGATATCGCGGCGAGTTTCCAGCAGGCCGCTCTCGATTGCGTGCTCGACCGGCTGCGCGTCTCGCTCGACACGATGGAACCGGTCCCCGCGCTGGTCGTCGCTGGCGGTGTCGCGGCGAACAAGGCAATCCGCGCCGCGCTCGAAGGTTTCGCGAGCGAACGCGGCCTACGCTTCGTCGCACCGCCGATGGCGCTGTGCACCGACAATGCGGCGATGATCGCCTGGGCCGGCTGCGAACGGCTTGGAATGAACGAATTCCGCGCCGACCCGCTCGATATAGCCGCCCGCCCGCGCTGGCCGCTCGATCCCGACGCCGAGCCGGTCCGCGGTGCGGGGTACAAGGCATGACCCTTCGACAGGCTCAGGGCGAACGGGTCGGCGTTATCGGTGCCGGTGCGTGGGGTACCGCGCTGGCGCAGATGCTCGCTTCGGACGGACGCGACGTGCTGCTGTGGGCGCTCGAGCCCGAGCTGGTCGAGGAGATCAACGCGCAGCACGCCAATTCGATTTACCTGCCTTCGGCCACGCTGGCCCCCACGATCCGCGCGACCGGCAAGCTGGATGAACTTGCGGATTGCGCGACCGTTCTCGCCGTGACCCCGGCCCAGCACCTCGGCCAGATCCTCGCCGGGCTCGATTTCGCCCCGCGCGATCTGGTGCTGTGCAGCAAGGGGATCGAGGCGGGAACCGGCCGGCTGATGAACGATGTCGCGGCAGAGGCAGCGCCCGACAGCGCGATTGCCATTCTCTCTGGTCCGACATTCGCGCACGAAGTCGCCGCCGGACTGCCCACCGCGGTTACGCTCGCCTGCAGCAGCGGCGCCGAGCAATGGGATCGCCTCGCGCCGGTGATCGCGCGGCATTCGTTCCGCCCCTATTATTCGGACGACATCGTCGGGGCCGAGATCGGCGGCGCGGTCAAGAATGTGCTCGCCATCGCCTGCGGCGTGGTCGACGGGCTCGAGCTCGGCCAGAATGCGCGCGCGGCGCTGATCGCGCGCGGCTATGCCGAAATGCTGCGCTTCGGCGAGACGCTCGGCGCGAAGGCGGAAACGCTCGCCGGGCTGTGCGGGCTGGGTGACCTGGTGCTGACCTGTTCCTCGACGTCGAGCCGCAACTTCTCGCTCGGGAAGGCGCTCGGCGAAGGGCAGTCTGCCGAGGCGCTGATGGCCGATCGTCGCACCGTCGCCGAGGGTGCACATACCGCGCCCGTGCTCGCCGAACTGGCGGCGAGACACGGCGTAGCCATGCCGATCGTCAACGCGGTCTACCGGCTCCTCGGAGGCGCCCCGGCGCGCGATATCGTCACCGAATTGCTGGCCCGCCCGCTCAAGGCCGAGCAGGAGCCCGCTGCGTGAGCACCGAGAATGCGAAGGGCGATAGCGGGCAGGGCGACATCGCCGCGCTCGCCAAGGGCGGGCGGACCAATTTCCTCGGCTTCCTGCTGCGTCTCGCCGCGCGGCTGCCATTCCTGTTCATCGCCGCCCGCCTGTACGGCAAGGAACCGATGGGCCGCTTCGCTTCGGCGCTCGTCGTCATCGAACTCGTCGCGCTGGTATGTGCGATGGGCGAGAAGCGCGGCCTTGCCCAAAGGCTGAGCGAGGGCGACGAGAAACCCGCCAATCTCGTGCTCGACGGCCTGCTGCTCGCGCTGCTGCTGTCGAGCGGCGCCGCGCTGCTGCTGTGGACCTTCCCCGCGCCGATGTTCCCCAACGGCATGAACGGTCCGCTCGACATCTGGCTGGTGGTCGCCATCCCGGGATACGCACTGACCGAGATCCTGCTCGCGGCGCAGGCCTATCGCTACGATATCGCCACTACTGTGCGCGCGCGCGCCATCGTCGAGCCGTGGACGATCTCGATCATGGCCGGTGTCCTGTTCTATGCCGGATATCAGGATTCGGGCCTCGCACTGGCCTATGTGGCCTCGATCTTCGCCGGACTGCTCGCCGCCGCCTGGCCGTTCCTGCGGACCTACGGGCTGCCCAGGGGCTGGCGGCCGCATCCGGTCAAGATGGCGCGGATGAGCGCCCGCGCGCTTCCGCTCGCCGCCGCCGACGCCATCGAATGGGGCACGCGGCGGCTCGACATCTATCTGCTCGGTCTGTTCACCGGCCCGGGGATCGTCGGGATCTACTATTTCGCGCAGCAGATCGCGAGCCTGCCGCAAAAGCTCAAGACCAGCTTCGAGCCGATCCTCGGCCCGGTGATCACGAGCAACCTCAAGGACAAGAACTACGGCGCGATCGCCGCGCAGGTGCGGCAGGTCGGCTTCTGGATCATCGCCGCGCAGGCCGGAATTGCGCTGGCGCTGGGTATCCCGGGCGAGGCGATGATGGGGCTCGGCGGACCCGACTACGTCGCGGGTACCGGAGCGCTGGCGTTCCTGCTGGCGGCCGAAGTGGTCGCGGCGCAGGCGGTGGTGTCGGAATCGGCGCTCGTCTACATGGCGCGCAAGCGCAATCTGGCCATCTCGCTCGGGGCGATCGTGCTGCAGGGCCTGCTCACGGTCGGGCTGATCGTACTGGTCGAACGGTTGGGACGCGGCGAACCGTTCAAGGCCGCCGCCGCATCCGCCGCGCTGATGCTCGCGCTGGGTGCCTCCTCGCTGGTCAAGGCGTGGTTCCTCTCGCGCATGCTCGGCCACAGCGTCAACAATTGGCGCTGGGCGCTGGTCTATGCCGCAGCACCGGCAGTACTGGTCGGCTTCCTCGCCACCATGGTCCCCGAATGGGCCGAGCTGATCATCGGGATCCCGCTGATTTTGTGCATCTATGGCTGGGTGATCTGGCATCGCGGGTTCGGCCCGGAAGACAGAGTCCTGTTCCGCAAGAATATCGGCGGCGAGCAGGCCGACCCGCAAGCTTAACTCCTCCCTTCGCCGCTATTCAGAGCCGGTTCACCGCTGTCTCGTGACGTTGTAACACGCTCGCGTCACAGGGGGCGCGTCACAGGGAGGGACTGCCCATGCGCTTCGTGAAATTCGCACTCGCCGCCGCCACGATATCGCTGGTTGCCGGATGCGCTTCGGCACCCGAGGGCGACCGGATTGTCGTTACCGGATCGACCGCGGACGGAACGAGCGCGCCACCTCCTCCACCTCCACCTCCACCCCCTCCTCCGCCGCCACCTTCTCCGAGCGGCTCGCAGGGCTTCGCCTCGGCGGCCCCACGGTTGCCCGTCCTCAGCCGCATCGAATCCAGTTCGCAGGCGGATGCGAAATCTTCGCCCGAGGCCGTGCCCGGCGGACTGCGCTATGTCCCCCCGGTAATCGTCCCGGCAGATCCGGGCCGCGAGCGTTACGACGGCGAAGAGGTCTCGCCGGTCAAGCTGGTTGCCGCCGAACCCGTCTCGACCTTCTCGGTCGATGTCGACACCGGCGCCTACGCCAACACCCGCCGCTTCCTGACGCGGGGGCAGATGCCGCCGCGCGCGGCGGTGCGGACCGAGGAACTGATCAACTATTTTCGCTACGACTACGAACGCCCCGACACGCGCGAGCAGCCGTTCAGCGTTTCGACCGACATCGCGACCACACCGTGGAACGCGAAGACGCGGCTGATGCGGATCGGCTTGCGCGGTTACGACCTGCCGCAGGACCGGCGTCCGCCCGCCAACCTCGTCTTCCTGCTCGACGTGTCGGGATCGATGAACAGCCCCGACAAGCTGCCGCTGGTCAAGACCGCGATGCAGGGCCTCGCCAACCAGCTGACGAGCAGGGATCGCGTCTCGATCGTCGTCTATGCCGGCGCGGCGGGGCTGGTACTCGACGCGACCAATAACTCGGCCGAAATCCGCAACGCGATCGACGATCTCTATGCCGGCGGCTCGACCGCGGGCGGTGCGGGGATCGAACTCGCCTATCGCATCGCCGAAGCCAACCGGATCGAGGGCGGCGTCAACCGCGTGATCCTCGCCACCGACGGCGATTTCAATGTCGGCCTGTCCGACACGAACGCGCTGATCGAGATGATCGAGACGAAGCGCGCGACCGGTATCACGCTGACCACGCTCGGCTTCGGCGCGGGCAATTACAACGAAGCGCTGATGGAGCAGCTCGCCAACACGGGGAACGGCAATTACGCCTATATCGACAACGCTCTCGAAGCCCGCAAGGTACTCGGCGAGGAGATGGGCTCGACCATCTTCACCATCGCCAAGGATGTGAAGATCCAGGTCGAGTTCAACCCCGCCGTGGTGAGCCAGTACCGCCTGATCGGCTACGAGAACCGCGCGCTGCGAGAGGAGGATTTCGACAACGACGCGGTCGATGCGGGCGATATCGGCGCCGGCCATCAGGTGACCGCGATCTACGAGATCGTGCCCGCGGGCAGCGACGGCTGGATCGCGCCGCGCCGCTACGAGACGCAGCTGTCCGACCGCTCGCGCGAACTGGCGAGCGAGGCTGCCTTCGTGAAGCTGCGCTACAAGCTGCCCGACGGCGACACTTCGCGGCTGATCCAGTCGGTCGTGCCGACCAGCGCCCTGCGCGATGCGAGCGCCCCGCGCGGCGATTTCGCCTTCGCCGCGGCGGTCGCCGCCTTCGGGCAGAAGCTGCGCGGCGACGAGTTGCTCGGCGCGTTCGGCTTCGGGCAGATCGAGGCGCTCGCCGGGCGGCAGGGCGAATTCTACCGCCAGGAATTCGGCAAGCTCGTCGGCGTCGCCGAAAGCCTCGAGGAGCCGCTCGCGGGCGGTTGAGCCCTTTTCGCGGGCGGCGGGCATGGCTATGGAGCGGCCATGCCCGTCCGCCCGACCCTCGCCATCATCGCCGGTGCCCTGGTGACTGCCAGCATCGGCGCGGCTGGTTCGCGGTGGACAGGCGATCCTCTGATCGACCGGATCGAAGCGCAGGCCGAGCAGGCGATCGCCGCGGCCGGTGCGTCCGGGGTCGATGCGTCGTTTTCCTCCCCCAACGGGTTTCGTTCGCGCCATCCCGTCCTGTCCGGCGGAGAGCGGCTCGACGAAGCGACGCGCGACCGGGTAGCCAAGGCGGTCGCGGCGGTTCCCGGCGTCGGTGGCGTGCGCTGGGCCGACGGCACCGCCAACGCGGAAAGCGGCACGCTCGTGCTTACTCCGCTGCATTGCCAGGACGATGTCGAGGCGCTGTTGCGCGCGCGCTCGATCCGGTTCGAGGAATCGAGCAGCAAGATCGACGCCGGCAGCCGCGAACTGCTCGACGAGGTGGCGATGGCGCTACGCCCGTGTCTCGGCTCGATCATCGCGATTACCGGCCACACCGACGCATCGGGCCCCAAGGCGGCCAACCTTGCGCTATCGCGCGAACGCGCCGAAGCGGTGCAGCGCGCGCTCGAATTGCGCGGCATTCCGCGCGACGGATTGCGCGCGCAAGGCGTCGGTTCGAACGAGCCGGTGGAAGGACTGGCGCCCGAAGATCCGGCCAACCGCCGGATCGAGTTTTCGGTCATTGCGACCGTGCCGCTGCATCCGACCCCTGTCGACACGCCAAGCGCGCGATAGAGAGAAACGGACAATGCCGATCTATCTCGAAATCATGGTCCTCGCGCTCGCTGCCTATGCCATCGGCCTGGGCCTCGGCTGGCTCCTGTGGGGACACGACACCTCTTCCGCGGAAGGAAACGACTGATGCCCGAACTGATCGAAGCCTATTGGCCCATCCTGCTCGTCGCATTGCTGATCGGGCTGATCGTCGCATGGTGGATTTTCGTCGCGACGCGGCGGGCGAAGGTTTCGGGCGACCGGCGCGACGTGCTCGACGAGGGTGCCGATCCGGCGGCGCGCAACCAGGCACTGATCGATGCCCCGCCCGCATCGACCGCGCAGCCGGTGGTGGCACCCGGCCTCGCCGGTGCCGGAACCGCCGTCGCGGCGGCGACCGAAGAGGGCGCCGTCAAGGCCAACGAGGCACTGGCGGTCGCCGATGGCGACGACCTGACCCGGATCAAGGGCGTCGGCCCCAAGCTGCGCGATATGCTGATCGATCTCGGCGTCACGCAATTCAGCCAGATCGCCGAATGGAGCGATGCGGATATCGACCGGATCGATTCGCAACTCGGGCGCTTCGAAGGCCGCATCCGGCGCGACGACTGGGTCGCGCAGGCGCAATTGCTCGCCGCCGACGACACCGAGGGCTACGAGAAGAAGTTCGGCCGGCTCTGAGTTCGCGTTTCAGCAACTCTAAGACGTTAGCGGCACCGGCCCGCTCCCCCACCCGACCACCCATAGGATACTATTGCCGGGTTGGCCGGGTGGGGGAGCGGGCCGGTGCCGCTTCAGCGAAGCTGATAACAACAGCGCGGGAACGAATCCCCCCGGTTGCGGTTGAAAACTTGATGGAGATCAGGTGGAGATACCCATGAGTCAGCCGCGCGTCCTAGTAGCCGAAGACGAGTTCATCGTCGCGATCGACCTGTGCGATACGGTCAAGGAGGCCGGATTCGATGTCGAGGGGCCGCACCCCGACGTGTCCTCGGCGATGCTCTCGGTGCAGAAGCACAAGCCCGACCTCGCGATCCTCGATGTCGAGCTCGACGACGGCGATTCGTTTCAGCTCGCCGAGCGGCTGATGGAGGACAACGTGCCGGTGATCTTCCATTCGGGACGCTTCAGCCGTAGCGAAATGGAAGCGCGCTATCCGAATGCGATTTCCTGCGCCAAACCGTGCCCGCCCAACGAAATCCTCGACAAGGTCCAGACCGCGCTCGCGGCGCACTGAATTCGCGGGTTTGCCCGCGCACCATCGCATCGTCGCCAGCCCGGCATCGCCGGACTTGCCGCCGCGCTCCATCCCTGCGATGGCGCGCGCGGATTAGTTGCAGGAGTAACTTGTGGCCGGAATGGTTCCGTTCAACTGGGAAGACCCGTTCGATCTCGAATCGCAGCTGAGCGAGGACGAGCGGATGATCCGCGACGCGGCGCGCGGCTTTGCGCAGGGCGAATTGCAGCCGCGCGTGCAGCAGGCGTTCCGCGACGAGGCCGAAGCGCCCGAGCTGTTTCCGCTGATGGGACAGGCCGGGCTGCTCGGCGCGACGATACCGGAAGAATATGGTGGCGCGGGCGCGGGTTACGTCTCCTACGGCCTGATCGCGCGCGAGATCGAGCGCGTCGACAGCGGCTACCGCTCGATGGCGAGCGTGCAGTCGTCGCTCGTGATGTATCCGATCCATGCCTACGGCTCGGAGGAGCAGCGCCGCAAATACCTCCCCGGCCTCGCTTCGGGCGAGTTGATCGGCTGCTTCGGCCTGACCGAGCCCGATGCCGGCTCCGATCCGGGTTCGATGAAAACGCACGCCAAGAAGGACGGCGACGGATACGTCCTCAACGGCTCCAAGACGTGGATATCCAATTCGCCCTTCGCCGACGTGTTCGTCGTCTGGGCCAAGAGCGAGGCGCATGGCGGCGCGATCCGCGGCTTCGTGCTCGAAAAGGGCATCGAGGGTCTCTCGGCCCCGAAGATCGAGGGCAAGGTCTCCTTGCGCGCCAGCACCACCGGCATGATCGTGCTCGACGACGTCAAGGTCGGCGCCGATGCGCTGCTGCCCGATGTCGAGGGCCTCAAGGGTCCGTTCGGCTGTCTCAACCGCGCGCGCTACGGCATCAGCTGGGGCGCGATGGGTGCCGCCGAGTTCTGCATGCACGCCGCGCGGCAATACGGGCTCGACCGCAAGCAGTTCGGCAGGCCGCTCGCCGCGACGCAGCTGTTCCAGAAGAAGCTCGCCGACATGCTGACCGATATCGCGCTCGGCCTGCAGGGCTCGCTCCGCGTGGGCCGGCTGATGGACGAAGGCCGCTTCGCGCCCGACATGATCAGCGTGGTCAAGCGCAACAATGTCGGCAAGGCGCTCGATATCGCCCGCGCCGCGCGCGACATGCATGGCGGCAACGGCATTTCGGACGAATATCACGTCATCCGCCACATGGTGAACCTCGAGACGGTCAACACCTACGAGGGCACGCACGATGTCCACGCGCTGATCCTCGGGCGCGGCATCACCGGGATACCGGCGTTTTGACCGGCGCGCGGATCGGGGGTGTCCTACAGCCGCCCATGCGTGGCACAAGCGACGGCATGACTGCTCGCGCACCCTCCCAAAACGCCGTTTTTTCAGGGCCGAACGCAGGACCGGTTTTTTTCCCCTTGGACCGTGTAACAAGCGGTCCATGTCTCGCCGCTCGCCGCGCGAATCGGGGGGGCGGCCGATGACGATGAAGCTCCACGGATACTACCGCAGCTCGACCAGCTACCGCCTGCGCATTGCGCTCGAACTAAAGGGGCTGGATTACGAATACGTGCCGGTCAACCTGCTCGCGAGCGAACAGAAGGGCGAGGCCTTCTCCAGCCGCAATCCCTTCGCCACCGTGCCGATGCTCGAAGCCGACGGGCGCGACCGGGCGCAGTCGATGGCGATGCTCGAATGGCTCGACGAGGCCTATCCCGACAAGCCGCTGCTGCCCGAGGATGTCGAGCAACGCTTCGCCGCGCGCGAACTGGCCTATGCCATCGCGACCGAACTGCACGCGCCACTCAACCTGCCGGTGCTCAAATACCTGTCGAACGAATACGGCAAGTCGCAGGACGAGGTTGGCGACTGGTACCGCTACTGGCTCGCCAAGACGCTGGATCCGCTCGAGAAGCGGCTCGAACAGCTCGACAGCCGCGATTTCCTGTTCGACGCGCCCGGCTTCTTCGAGGCCGTGCTGCTGCCGCAGGTCTACAACGCTCGCCGGTTCGACTTCCACTTTTCCGACAAGCCGCGCATCGAGCGGATCGAGGCTGCCTGCCTCGCCCTCCCCGCCTTCCGGCGCGCGCATCCCGACAACCAACCAGATAATCCCGAGAAAAGCTCATGAAACTCGCCACGCTCAACGACGGCACCCGCGACGGCAAGCTCGTCGTCGTCTCGAAGGACATCACCCGCTACTGCGCCGCGGACAATATCGCGCCGACCATGCAGGCGGCGCTCGACGACTGGGCGAATATCGCGCCCAAACTCGAAGCGCTCTACACCGATGTCGAGCACCAGGCGGTACCGTGCGAGCGCTTCCATGAGCGCGAGGCGCATTCGCCCCTGCCCCGCGCCTACCAATGGGCCGATGGCTCGGCCTATATCAACCATGTCGAGCTGGTCAGGAAGGCACGCGACGCCGAGGTGCCCGAGAGCTTCTATCACGACCCGCTGATGTATCAGGGCGGCTCCGACGACTTCCTCCCCCCGCGCGCCGACATCCCGCTCGGCGATCCGGCCTGGGGCTGCGACATGGAAGGGGAGATCGCCTGCATCGTCGACGACGTGCCGATGGGCACCACGCCCGAACAGGCCGCCGATCACATCAAGCTGCTGATGCTGGTCAACGACGTATCGCTGCGCGGCCTGATCCCGGGCGAGCTCGCCAAGGGCTTCGGCTTCTTCCAGTCCAAGCCCGCCACGGCGTTCAGCCCGGTCGCGATCACCCCCGACGAGCTGGGCGATGCGTGGCAGGACAGCGTCATCCGCCGCCCTCTGATGGTCGATTACAACGGCGCACCGTTCGGCCGCGCCGAAGTGGGCGAGGACGCGACCTTCAACCTTGCCGATCTCGTTGCTCACGCCGCAAAGACGCGCAATCTCGGCGCGGGTGCGATCATCGGCTCGGGCACCATCTCGAACAAGGGCGCCGACGGCGGGCCGGGCAAGCCGGTCAGCGAAGGCGGCGCGGGCTATTCCTGCATCGCCGAAATCCGCATGATCGAAACCATCGCCAGCGGCGAGGCCTCGACCCGCTTCATGCGCGCAGGCGACAGCGTGCGGATATGGATGGAAGACGCCGAGGGCCATTCGATCTTCGGCGCGATCGAGCAGCAGGTCGTGGAAGCCTGAGCCCGACGATTTCGTTGGCGTAGCGGCCCCTCTCTGGCAGAACTGCGCCGATGGGGGACCTGTCCGACTATCTCGGTTCGGTGAGAGCGCATGGCGGCAAGCGGCTGCCCGTCGCTCTTGCGCTGGTGCTCGCCGGAGCGCTGCTCGAAGGGGTCGGCATACTCGCCATCCTGCCCTTCGCCGCGATCCTGACCGGCAGCGTCGACAACGAGCCCGCGCGCATGGCGCTGAGCTGGCTAGACGGGATCGGCCTCGACACGACGATCGAACGCGCTGTCGCGCTGGTGGTCGGTTTCGTCCTGGTCCTCGCGCTGCGCAACTTTGTCGTCTGGCGGCGCGACACCTACCTGTTCCGGCTCGGAGCCGAGTTCGTCGACCATTGGCGCGGGCGGCTGTTCCGCGCGATCGCGAGCGCACCCTGGACCCGCATCAACGCGCTGCGGCGGACCGATCTCGAACACGCGATCACCAACGACGTCTCGCGACTGAGCGCGGGCAACGACCGGCTGCTGCGCGCGAGCGTCGCGCTCGCGGTGATCGCGGTGCAGGCTGCCATTCTGGCCGCGCTCTCGCCCGCGCTGCTCGGAGTCGTGTTGGTGCTGTTCGCCATCGCAGTGGCGTTCGCGGTGCCGCTGGTGCGCCGAGCGGGCGACTACGGCAAGCGCCTGACGCGCGCCGGCCGGCGCATCCACGGCGTGCTCGGCGATTTCCTCGCCGGACAGAAGATCGCCCGGCTCGAAAACGCCGAGACGCGCTTCATCGACCATTTCGAGCACGCCGTTGCCGACACCCGCGCGCAGCAGCTCGCGTTCGTCTCGTCGCAAGCGGCGGCGCGCGCGTGGTTCCAGCTAATCGCCGGCACGATGGTCGCCGTCAGCCTGATTGTGGGCCTGTTCTGGCTCGAAACACCGCTCGGGGTGCTGCTGGTGACGCTCGCCATCCTTGCGCGGCTGGTGCCGCCGGTGATGACCGTGACGCAGGCGTTCCAGGCCGCAGCCAACATGCTGCCGGCCTATATTTCGCTGCGGCAACTCGAAGCGGAGCTGCGGACCGAAGCCCGTTCTCTGGTGCCGCAAGGCCTGCGCAGCGATGGCCCGCAGGGACCGGCACAGCTCGAACTCAGGGACATCGCCTTCCGCCACGAGGGACAGGCGGTGGATATCCTGCACGATACCAACCTGACGGTGCCGGCGGGCGAGATCGTCGCGCTCGCCGGCGCTTCGGGTCGCGGCAAGACGACACTGCTCGATATCGCCACCGGCCTGCTCGTGCCGCAGGCGGGCGCGGTGCTGGTCGACGACCGCGAATTGGTCACCGAAACGGACTGGGCCGCCTGGCGCGCGCAGATCGCCTACCTGCCGCAGGACCCCTACCTGTTCGACGCGAGCGTGCGCGAAAACCTGCGCTGGAGCGCGCCCGGAGCGGACGACGATGCGCTATGGAACTCGCTGCGGATCACCGAGGCGGACACGCTCGTGCGCGCGCTGCCGGGGGGGCTCGACGCGCGGATCGGCGAACGCGGCAGCACGCTGTCGGGCGGAGAACGCCAGCGCCTCTGCCTTGCCCGTGCACTGCTCGCGCAGCCCCGCTTCCTGATCCTCGACGAAGCCACCAACGCGCTCGACCGCGAGCTGGAACAGCGCATCCTCGAGCGGCTGCGCGGTATGCTCGACCGGTTCTCGATCCTCTACGTCACGCATCGCACCGAGGCGGCGCAGCAGGCGGACCGGATCGTCGAACTCTAGGGCAGCACAGCTATCCCCTGGATCTCGACCTTGGCGCGCTTCTCGACCAGCCGCGCGACCTCGACCACCGCCATCGCGGGGAAGTGCCGCCCGATCACCGCGCGATATTCGCGCCCGATCTCCTTCGCGCACGCCGTGTATTCGTCGAGATCGGTCATGAACCACGTCAGCGAGACGAGGTGTTCGGGCCCAGCCCCGGCCTCGGCCAGCACCGCGACGATATTCTCCAGCGTCTGCCGCACCTGCGCGACCAGATCGTCGCTCTCGAATTCCTGCTGCGCGTTCCAGCCGATCTGGCCGCCGAGGAACACCGTGCGGCCCTCTGCAAGCACACCGTTGGCGTAGCCCCTGGCGGGCGCCCAGGCGGGCGGGTGGAGCGTCTCATGCATCTGTCGTCTCCCGGTATTGCGCGAGCGCGGCGCGGATGTCGTCGGGCCAGGGCACCGGGCGGTGCGTATCCGCCGCAGTCGCCACCAGCCGCTGTTCGGCGCGCCAGAGCGGCTGTCTCGCGACTATCTCGTGCGTCAGGTCGAGCGAGCTGTTCCCGATCGCCGCAACCGCGCAGCGCCAGGTCAGATCGTCGCCTTCGAAACCCGGATGTGCGAAACTTACGTTCAGCGTCACCGTCGGCGTGCTGATATTGCGCTCTTTCATCAGCTTCGGCCAAGGCCAGCCGATCGCCTCGAACAGGTCCTCGGTCACCCCGACGAGCATGTCCACATAGGCGGGGAAATAGGCGATTCCCGACGGGTCGCAGTGGCCGAAGCGCAGCCTGCGGGTAACTTCGAGCGCGCTCATTGCGCATCCTCGCGCAGGCGGAAGCGCTGGATCTTGCCGGTGGTGGTCTTGGGCAGCGCCTCGGTGAAGACCACCGAGCGCGGGTATTTGTAGGGCGCGATCGCCTGCTTGACGTGCTCCTGCAGCCGCTCGCGTGTCGCACTGTCGGCGACCGCATCCTCGTTGAGCACGACATGCGCCTCGACCAGCTGGCCGCGTTCCTCGTCGGGCACGCCGATCACCGCGCATTCGGCGACATCGGGATGCGCCAGCAGCGCCGCCTCGACTTCCGGACCGGCGATATTGTAGCCCGAGGAAATGATCATGTCGTCCGACCGCGCGGCAAAACGGAACCGGCCGTCCTCGTCCTGCCGGAAGCTGTCACCGGTAAGATTCCAGCCGCCCTTCACGTAGTCGCACTGGCGCCGATCGGCGAGGTAGCGGCATCCGGTCGGGCCGCGTACCGCCAGCCGTCCGATTTCGCCCCGCGGTAGCTCGTTCATGTCCGTATCGACGATCCGCGCCTCGTATCCCGCGACCGGCCGCCCGGTACAGGCCGGCGCGCGATCCACGGGGCGGTTGGTGATGAAGATATGCAGCAATTCGGTCGCCCCGATGCCGTCGAGGATCGGCTTGCCGGTCTTGCGTTCCCATGCCTCGTAGACCGGCGCGGGCAGCGTCTCGCCCGCCGACACCGCGAGCCGCAGCGAGGACAGGTCCGCCCCCTCCTCCATCGCGGCGAGCATCGCGCGATAGGCGGTCGGCGCGGTGAAGCTGATTGTGGCGCGGTGCGTCTCGATCAACTCGACCATATTGGCGGGGCTGGCCTGTTCGAGCAACGCCGCCGCCGCGCCGAAGCGCAGCGGGAAGATCGCCAGCCCACCGAGCCCGAAGGTGAAGGCGAGCGGAGGCGAGCCGACGAAGATATCTTCGGGCGTGACCTGCAGCACTTCCTTCGCATAGCCGTCCGCGATGATCAGCAGGTCGCGGTGGAAATGCATCGTCGCCTTGGGCTCGCCGGTGGTGCCCGAGGTGAAGGCTAGCAGTGCGACATCGTCCCGGCCCGTGGGCACCTGGTCGAACTTGACCGGCTTGGACAGCGCGATCCGGTCGAGTTCGGCGTCGTGATTGGCGGTGCCGTCGAAGCCGACGACCTTGTCGAGGTACCGGCTGCCCTTGGCGCAGGCGATCATCTCGTCGAGGCTGCGCGTATCGCACAGCGCAAGCGAGATTTCCGCCTTGTCGACGATCTTGGCGAGTTCGCCCGCGCGCAGCATCGGCATGGTGTTGACCGCCACCGCCCCCGCCTTGGTCGCGGCGAGCCAGCACGCGACCAGCGCCGGGTTGTTCGGCCCGCGGATCAGCACCCGATTGCCCGGCACGACGCCGTAATCCTCGACCAGCGCATGCGCGATGCGGTTCGACCAGTCGGCCAGTTCCTTGTAGGTGCGCGACCGGCCGTTGCCGATCAATGCGACATCGTCGCCGAAGCCGCGTTCGACCAGCGCATCGCACAGCTCGACCCCGGCGTTGATCCGCTCGGGATAGTCGAAGCCATCGAGCAGCAGGTCGGGCCATTCCTCCGCCGGCGGCAGATTGTCGCGGGCGAAGCTGTCGCTGTGTGCGGTGGGCCCCAGGTCCATCTCAATTCCCCTCGAACACCGGTTTGTCCTTGGCGACGAAGGCCTTGTAGGCGCGCTCGAAATCGCGCGTCTGCATGCAGATCGCCTGCGCCTGCGCTTCGGCCTCGATCGCCTGGTCGAGCCCCATGTTCCATTCCTGGTTGAGCTGCGTCTTGGTGATTCCGTGCGCGAAATTCGGCCCCTCGGCGATACGCGCCGCCAGCGCTACCGCCTCGCCCTCGAGCGCATCGGCCTCGACCAACCGGTTGTAGAAGCCCCAGCGCTCACCCTCCTCGGCGCTCATCGTGCGACCGGTATAGAGCAGTTCCGCCGCCCGGCCCTGCCCGACGATCCGCGGCAGGATGGCGCAGGCGCCCATGTCGCAGCCGGCCAGCCCGACGCGGGTGAACAGGAAGGCGGTCTTGGCCTGCGGCGTGGCGAGGCGAATGTCCGACGCCATCGCCATGATCGCCCCCGCGCCGACCGCGACCCCGTCGACCGCAGTGACAATCGGCTTGCCGCAATGGAGCATCGCCTTGACCAGGTCGCCGGTCATCCGTGTGAAGCCGAGCAGCCCCTTCATGTCCATCGCCACCAGCGGCCCGATGATGTCGTGCACGTCGCCGCCGGAGCAGAAATTGCCGCCATTGGGCAGGATCGCGACTGCGTTCACATCCTCCGCCTGCGCGAGGTCGCGGAAGGTGTCGCGCAATTCGGCATAACTCTCGAAAGTCAGCGGGTTCTTGCGCTCGGGCCGGTCGAGCCGGATGCAGGCGACGCGGCCTTCCATCCGCCACTGGAAATGCTTGGGGGCGAGATCGGCGAGTTTCATGCAAGGCTCCCTTCGGAAAGCATGTGCTTGAGCGTGGCGAGGTCGGTATCTAGCCGGTCACGGGTGTCGGGCGCGAGCTCCGACAGCATCGCATCGACCCAGCCGTGATGCGCGGCGGCGAGTTCGGCGAAATGCACCCGGCCCGCTCCGGTCAGAGAAACGAGCGACTTGCGCCGGTCGGACTCGCCCGCGCGGAGCGCAACATACCCATCGCGTTCGAGCGCCTTGACGATGGCCGTGACATTGCCGTTCGAGACCAGGAGCGCGCGGCTCAATTCGCCCATCGCCATCGGTTTGCCCGCGCGTTCGAGCGTTGCAAGCACATCGAACCGCGGCAGGGTGGTGGCGAATTCGCCCGCGAGGCCGCGCTGGAGGCGTTTCTCGATCAGCCGCGCGCTGGTGAGCAGACGCAGCCACAGCCGGATATTGGCCTCGTCATAGCTCATGCCAATTCGACCGCTTCGCCATTGCGCTCCGACCCGACCAGTTCGACAACCAGTTGCGCAACCTCTTCTGGCGCGATCAGCCGGCCCGAGGGGTTCATCCGTGCAAGGTCGGCGCGCGCTTCGACCTCGCTGCGTCCGGTTTTCGCGACGATATTGCGCACGGCCTCGGCGACGATCTCGGTATCGACGAAGCCGGGGCAGACCGCGTTGGCAGTGATCCCCTTGCCGGCATATTCCGCCGCCAGCGCGCGCATCAGCCCGACCGCGCCGTGCTTCGCCGCGCAATAGGGTGCGGTGTAGGCGTAGCCGTGCAGGCCCGCGGTTGAGGCGATGGTGACGATCCGGCCCTCGCCGCGCTCCAGCATCGGACCCACCGCCTCGCGGCAGCAATGGAACACGCCGTCGAGATTCACTGCCATCGTGTCTCGCCATGCCTCCGCATCGATCTTCGCGAACGGGGCGCTCGAAGCGGCCCCGGCATTGGCGACGAGGACGGAAATCGAGCCGTTCCGGTCGCGCGCTGCCTTGAACGCCATCGCGACGCGCGAGGGATCGGTAACGTCGCAGGTTGTGAAGAAAGCGCCCGTTTCCTCGGAGACTGCCTTGAGCGGCTCGATCCGCCGCCCGAGCAGGCTGACCTTGGCACCCTGCTCCGCCAGCGCATGTGCGATCGCCCTGCCAATTCCCGTCCCGCCCCCGGTTATGACCGCGTGTTGTCCGGCGAACGTCATGCCTTGAATTCCTGCGCCGCGAGCCGCTCCTTCTCCGCCAGCCGATAGAGCTGGTCGCGCCCGGCGAGATAGGGATCGGGCCAGGCAACGGATGTATCGCCGAGTTCCGCCGCCGCATGCAGCGTCCAGTAGGGATCGCTCAGATGCGGGCGGGCGAGGCAGACGAGATCGGCGCGGCCGGCGAGCAGGATCGAGTTCACATGGTCGGGCTGGTAGATATTGCCCACCGCCATCGTCGCCATGCCGGTCTCGTTGCGGATACGGTCGGAGAAGGGGGTCTGGAACATGCGGCCGTAGACCGGCTCGGCGCGGGTCGAGGTCTGCCCGGCCGAGACGTCGCAGATATCGACCCCCGCCTCCTGCAGCATGGCCGCAATCCGCACCGCCTCCTCCGGCGTTACACCATCATCGCCGACCCAATCGTTGGCCGAAATGCGCACCGCGATCGGCTTGTCCTCCGGCCAGACCGCGCGCACCGCATGGAACACTTCGAGCGGGTAGCGCAGGCGGTTTTCGAGGCTGCCGCCGTATGCGTCCTCGCGCAGATTGGTCAGCGGGGTGATGAAGCTCGACAGCAGGTAGCCATGCGCCATGTGCAATTCCAGCATGTCGAACCCCGCGCGCCCGGCCATTTCGGCGGCGGACACGAACTGGTCCCGCACCAGGTTCATATCGGCGCGCTCCATTGCCTTCGGCACCTGGTTGCGCTCCGACCACGGCACCGCCGAGGCGGCGAGCAGCGGCCAGTTCCCCTCGGCCAGCGGCGCGTCCATTTCCTCCCAGCCGAGCCGGGTCGAGCCCTTCGGTCCCGAATGGCCGAGCTGCGCGCAGATCTTCGCGCCCGTCTCGGCATGGACGAACCCGGTCAACCGCCGCCACGCCGCCTCGTGCCCGGGCGCGTAGAGACCGGGGCAGCCGGGGGTGATCCGCCCCTCCGGGCTGACGCAGGTCATCTCGGTATAGACCAGTCCCGCCCCGCCCTTCGCGCGCTCGGCGTAATGCGCGAAGTGCCAATCGGTCGGGCAGCCGTCCTCCGCCTTGTATTGCGCCATCGGCGAAACCACGACGCGGTTGGCGAGGTGCAGCCCGCGCAACTGGAACGGCGCGAACATCGGCGCACGCGCTTCGTTCGACCCCGCCTGCCTGTGGAACCAGCCCTCCGCGTCGCCGAGCCAGCCCGCGTCGCGCAGGCGCAAATTCTCGTGACTGATGCGTTGCGAACGGGTCAGGAGCGAATAGGCGAACTGGACCGGATCGAGCTTGAGGTAGCGCTCGACCTCCTCGAACCACTCGCAGCTGTTGCGCGCAGCCGATTGCAATTTCAGGACTTCCACACGCCGCTCTTCTTCGTAGCGAGCGAAAGCGTCGGCTAGGTCCTCGCCGTCATACACGTAATCCGCCAGCGCGATTGCGCTTTCCAACGCCAGCTTGGTCCCGGAGCCGATCGAGAAATGCGCCGTAGCCGCGGCATCGCCGAGCAGGACCAGGTTTTCGTGATGCCACCGCTCGCACAGCACGCGCGGGAAGTTGAGCCAGCCCGAGCCGCGCAGATGCCGCGCGTTCGAGATCAGCGCATGGCCACCGAGGTGGTCGGCGAAGATCCTCTCGCAGGTCGCGATCGACTCCTCGCCGCTCATCCCCCCGAAGCCGAACGCATTCCAGGTCGCCTCGCTGCATTCGACGATGAAGGTCGCGGTGTCGGGGTCGAACTGGTAGGCGTGTGCCCAGACCCAGCCGTGCTCGGTCTCCTCGAAGACGAAGGTGAAGGCGTCGTCGAATTTCTGGTGCGTGCCGAGCCAGACGAACTTGTTGATGCGGATATCGGTTTCGGGGCGGAACATCTCGGCAAAGGCCTCGCGCGCCCGCGAATTGATTCCGTCGGCGGCGATGACGAGGTCGTATTCGGCCATCAATGCCGCCACGTCCTCCACCTCGGCCTCGAACTCCATCGCCACGCCGAGTTCGCGCGCGCGGTCCTGCAGCAGAGTCAGCAGCCGCTGGCGCCCGATCCCGCAGAAGCCGTGACCCGTGGACACTATCCGGCTCTCACCGCGCACCACCGCGATATCGTCCCAATAGGCGAAATTCTCGTGGATCGCCGCCGCGCTCGGCGCATCGTTGGCGGCGAGGTTTTCGAGCGTCTCCTCCGACAGCACCACCCCCCAGCCGAAAGTGTCGTCGGTCCGGTTGCGCTCGAACACGGTCACGTCGCAATCGGGATCGCGCAGCCTGAGCGCGATCGCGGCGTAGAGACCCGCCGGCCCTCCCCCTGCGATCGCGATCCGCTTCATGCACCGGCTCCACCAGTTTGCGGGGGCGCACCAGCTCTAGTCCAACCCCAACCCCATTGGATCGTCATGCTGAACATGTTTCAGCATCCATCTCTCCACCCGCACCGTCCCTGCCGGAAGGCGAAATGGATCCTGAAACAAGTTCAGGATGACGGATTGAGCAATCCTGAGCAAACTCCAGTCTAGCCCGCAGGCGGGCAATATTTCAAGCTTGAAGCATCTCGCGCCTTAGCGGTTGCGGCGTCCCTCGATCAGCGCATCGACCACGCCCGGATCGGCCAGCGTAGACGTATCGCCCAGGCTCCCGAAATCGTTCTCGGCGATCTTCCTGAGGATACGTCGCATGATCTTGCCCGAGCGCGTCTTGGGCAGCGCGGGGGTGAGGTGGATATGATCGGGGGTCGCGACCGGGCCGATCTCCTTGCGCACCCATTGCCGCAATTCGGCCGCGAGTTCGTCGGACGGCTCCTCGTCGGCCTTGAGCGTCACGTAGCAGTAGATCCCCTGCCCCTTGATGTCGTGCGGGAAGCCGACCACCGCCGCCTCGGCGACCTTGGGGTGGAGCACCAGCGCGCTCTCGACCTCGGCGGTGCCCATGCGGTGGCCCGAAACGTTGATCACGTCGTCGACCCGACCGGTGATCCAGTAATAGCCGTCCGCGTCGCGGCGGCACCCGTCGCCGGTGAAATACTTGCCGCGATAGGTGCTGAAATAGGTCTGCACGAAGCGCTCGTGGTCGCCGTAGACGGTGCGCGCCTGGCCCGGCCACGAGCGGGTGATGCATAGATTGCCGCTCGTCGCGCCCTCCAAGACCTTGCCGTCGTTGTCGACCAGTTGCGGCTCGACACCGAAGAAGGGTTTGCCCGCGCTACCCGGCTTCATGTCGTGCGCGCCGGGGAGCGTGGTGATCATGCAACCGCCGGTCTCGGTCTGCCACCAGGTGTCGATGATCGGCAGTTCGCCCTTGCCGACCGTCTGGTGGTACCAGCGCCATGCCTCGGGATTGATCGGCTCGCCGACCGTGCCGAGCAGGCGCAGGCTGGAGAGGTCGTGCTTCTCCACATGCTCCTCGCCCTCTCGCATCAGCGCGCGGATCGCGGTCGGCGCAGTGTAGAAGATGTTGACCTTGTGCTTGGCGCACACCGCCCAGAAGCGGTCGTGATCGGGGTAATTCGGCACGCCCTCGAACATCAGAGCTGTGGCGCCGTTCTGGAGCGGACCGTAGACGATATAGCTGTGCCCGGTGACCCAGCCGATATCGGCGGTGCACCAGTAGACTTCGCCCTCGCGGTAATCGAACACGTTGCGGAAGGTGGTCTCTGTCCACACCGCATAGCCGCCGGTGGTATGAAGCACGCCCTTGGGCTTGCCGGTCGAGCCGCTGGTGTAGAGGATGAACAGCGGGTCCTCGGCGTTCATCGGCTCGCACGGGCATCCGTCGGAGACGTCCGCCGACAGCTGGTGATACCAATAGTCGCGCCCGTCCTTCATCGCGACCTCGCCGCCGGTATGACGGATCACCAGCACCGCCTTCGCCGACACCTTCTCCAGCGCTGCGTCGACATTGGCCTTGAGCGGGATGGGTTTCGACCCGCGCAGCCCCTCGTCGGCGGTCACCACCCAGTCGCTCGCGCAATCCTCGATCCGGCCCGCGATCGCGTCGGGCGAGAAGCCGCCGAAGATCACCGAATGCACCGCGCCGATGCGCGCGCAGGCGAGCATCGCGATCGCGCCCTCGGGCACCATCGGCATATAGATCGTGACGCGGTCGCCCTTCGCCACGCCCATCGTCTTGAGCGTGTTCGCCATCCGCACGGTCTCGCGCTGAAGGTCGGCATAGGTCAGCGTGCGGACCTCGCCCGCTGGATCGTCGGGCTCGAAGATCAGCGCGGTGCGATCGCCCTTGCCCGCCGCCACATGGCGGTCGACCGCATTGTGACAGATGTTGAGAACTCCGTCCTCGAACCATTTGATATTGACCGGATCGTAGCTCCAGTTGCCGATCTTCGCCGGGAGCTCGAACCAGTCGAGCCGTCCTGCCTGCCCGGCCCAGAACGCATCGCTGTCTTCCAGCGAGCGGCGATACATCTCGTCATACTGTTCGCCCGTGCAGAGCGTGCCTTGCTCCGCCGCAGCGGGCCTGCGTACCCATTCCGCCTGCGTATCGCTCATCGTAAGTCCTCTCCGATCCGGTTGCGCCGATTGGTAACGAAGCGCCGGGCAAAAAGCGACAGGCGAACGGTTGGGCGCCGGGCTAGCCGCGCTTTCCGTAACCTCCGCCCCCGGGGGTCAACACTACGAAGGCGTCGCCGGGCTGCATCTCGGCCGAAGCCGTCGCGCCGAGGTGTTCGGTGCTCCCGTCGGCACGCTCGACCCAGTTCTCGCCCGGCTGCGCGTCGCCCCCGCCCGCAATCCCGCTTGGGGGCACCTTGCGCCGGTTGGCGAGCATGTTGGCGCGCATCGCTTCGAGGAAAGTCACCCTCCGCTCGACGCCATCGCCGCCGCAATGCGCGCCCTCCCCTCCAGAACCGCGTCGGATGGCGAAGCGGTCGAGCCGCACCGGCAGCCGCGTCTCGAGAATCTCGGGGTCGGTCAGCCGGCTGTTGGTCATATGCGTCTGCACCGCGCCGGTGCCGTCGTGATCGGGTCCGGCGCCCGAACCGCCGGCGATAGTCTCGTAATACTGGTACGCCTCGTTGCCGAAGGTGAAATTGTTCATCGTCCCCTGACTCGGCGCGAGGCGGCCGGTGGCAGCGAACAGCGCATCGGTGACCACCTGGCTAGTCTCGACATTGCCCGCCACGACCGCCGCGCCGGGGCGCGGGTTGAGCATCGAGCCTTCGGGCACGACCAGTTGGATCGGACGCAGGCAGCCGTCGTTCATCGGGATCTCATCGTCGATCAGCGTGCGCACGACATAGAGTGCGGCTGCGCGTGTTATCGATTGAGGTGCGTTGAAATTGCCGGGCAGCTGGCCGCTGGTGCCGGTGAAATCGAACACGGCGGATCGCATCGTACGGTCGATGCGAATGGCGACTTTCACAACCGCGCCGTTGTCCATTTCGTAGGCGAATTCGCCGTCGGCGAGCCGGTCGAGCAGACGGCGAACCGATTCCTCGGCATTGGCCAGAACGTGCGCCATGTAGGCCGCGACCACTGCCCCGCCCTGCTCGCGCGCGGAGTCCTGCAGCAACTGCGCCCCGCGCGTGCAGGCGGCGAGCTGCGCGCGCAGGTCGGACAGGTTGCGGTCGGGATTGCGCGCGGGCCATTGCGCGTCTGCCAGCGCCGTCCGCACCGCCCGTTCGCGAAATGCGCCTTCATCGACCATCAGCAAATTGTCGATCAGCACGCCCTCTTCGGCGATGGTCGTGCTTTCGGGCGGCATCGAGCCGGGTGCGATCCCGCCGATATCGGCGTGATGACCGCGCGCGGCAACGAAAGCGTCGGGCTTGTCGGCATCGTCCGACCAGAACACCGGCACAATAACGGTGATGTCGGGCAGGTGCGTGCCGCCATGGAAGGGATCGTTGAGGACATAGGCGTCGCCGCGCCTGATCCCGCGCCCGTCCGCCCCGCCGCCGCGGGCTTCGATGATACGCCGGATCGAGGCGCCCATCGAGCCGAGATGGACCGGGATATGCGGAGCGTTGGCAATCAGCGCGCCCCCGGCATCGAACAGCGCGCAGGAGAAATCGAGCCGCTCCTTGATGTTGACCGAGGTTGCGGTCGACCGGAGCACCACCCCCATTTCCTCGGCAATGGCCATGAACAGGTTGTTGAAGATTTCGAGCCGCACGGGATCGACTTCGGTTCCGGCGGCACGATCACGTTGCAGCGCCTTGGCGCGAGTTAGGATCAGGCTCCCCTCCTCCGCCAGTCTGGCCTCCCATCCCGGTTCGATCACCGTGGTAGAACCGGGATCGATCAGCAGCGCCGGACCGGACAACGTCTCGCCCGAAACCATCGCGGCGCGTTCGACCGTGCGCCAATCTCCGGAAGCCTCGCCTTGCGCGGGGATCGGCTCGGGTTCGGCCGCGACCAGGCCGCCGGTCATGCCGCTGGCCTCAACGCTCAAGGCCTCGACAATGATTTGCGCATCCGCATCCGAATAGCCGAAGCGCTGCCGGTGGAGCGTGCGGAAGGCCGCATCCATCGCCGCGCGATCATCGACATCGAGCGTCAGCACGCTGTCGCTGCCAGCAAAACGCAGCCGCGCGCGCTCGGCAAGTTCGACCGCCTCGCTGGCGATACCCTGCTCTATCAATGCGTCACGTGCTTCTGCGCGCAATTCATCGAATTCGCGCACGAAATCCTCCGCCAGCGGCCGCACCACGCTGCGCTCGCGGATCGCCTTCACCGGAGCGAGACCGATACCATAGGCCGACAGCATGCCCGCGAGCGGATGCACCAGCACGGTCTCGATCCCGAGCTCGTCGGCCACCTTGCAGGCATGCTGACCGCCCGCCCCACCGAAGCAGGCGAGCGCGTAGCGGGTCACGTCGTGTCCGCGCGCGACGCTGATCTTGCGCACTGCGTTGGCCATGTTGTCGACTGCGATGGCGAGGAAGCCCTCGGCGATCTCCTCGGGCGGACGCGGTTCGGGCAGTGCGGCGGCGACCTCTTCCAGCCGCGTACGCGCGGCGCCACGATCGAGCGGCTGGTCGCCGCCGGGGCCGAACACTCTCGGAAAGAAGGCCGGGTCGATACGGCCGAGGAACAAATTGCAGTCGGTCACCGTCAACGGACCGCCCTTGTGGTAGCAGGCCGGACCAGGATCGGCCCCGGCACTTTCCGGACCCACGCGGAAGCGTGCGCCGTCGAAGCTGCAGATCGAGCCTCCACCCGCCGCAACGGTGTGGATCTGCATCATCGGCGCGGCGATCCGCACGCCCGCGACCTCGCTTTCTCCGGCAAGTTCGTATTCGCCTGCATAATGCGCGACATCGGTGCTGGTCCCGCCCATGTCGAAGCCGATCAGCCGCTCGTGCCCGAGCGCCTTGGCGGTCGCCACCATGCCGACCACCCCGCCCGCGGGGCCCGACAGGATCGCGTCCTTGCCGCGGAAGGCATGCGCCTCGGCCAGCCCGCCATTCGACTGCATGAAGGATATCCGCTCGTGCGCGGGCAGGTTGGCTTCGAGCGTCGCGACATAGCGCCGCAACACCGGCGAGAGATAGGCGTCGACCACCGTCGTGTCGCCGCGCGGCACCAGCTTGATCAGCGGCGCGACCTCGTGGCTGGCGCTGACCTGCGCGAATCCCAGCTCGCGCGCGATTTCGGCCAGCCGCGCCTCGTGAGCGGGATATTTCCACCCATGCATCAGCACGATGGCGAGCGCGTCGAACCCGTTCTGGCGCAGCTGCGCAAGAGCCGCACGCGCCGCTTCTTTATCGAGCGGACGCAGCACTTCGCCATCGGCGCCGACCCGTTCGCCGATCTCGACCACGCATGCCGGCAATTGCTCGGGCAGGACGATATGCCGCGCGAAGATGTCGGGCCGCGCCTGCGTGCCGATCTGCAGCGCGTCGCCGAACCCTTCGGTGATCGCCAGCGCGAGCCGCTCGCCCTTGCGTTCGAGCAGCGCATTGGTCGCCACCGTCGTCCCGATTCTCAGCTCGGCGACCGGGCCTTCCCCGTGTCGCGCCATCAACCGCCGCACTGCCTCGCTCGCGGCATCGTCGTAATGTTCCGGATTCTCCGACAGCAGCTTGTCGGTGACCAGTCGGCCGTCGGGCGTCGTCGCGACGACGTCGGTGAAGGTGCCGCCCCGGTCGATGGCGAAGCGCCAGGAGTTCCCCTGATCGCTCAAGGGGCCATCAATTGAATTGCAGCCCGAGCGCCCAGCCGCCCAATAGATAGGTCAGCAGCGTGATCAGCAGCACGCCGACGATATTCAGCACCAGCCCGCCGCGTGCCATCTGCGCGATCGTCACCGCGCCGGTGCTGAAGGCGATCGCGTTGGGCGGCGTGCCGACCGGCAGCATGAAGGCGCAGGTCGCGGCGAAGGCGGCGGGGACCAGCAGCGTCAGCGGATCCATCCCGATGCCGATCGCGACGCCGCCGAGCACCGGAATGAAGGTCGCGGCGGTGGCGGTGTTGCTGGTCACCTCGGTCAGGAACAGCACGATCGCGACCACACAGGCGACGATCAGGATCAGCGGCAACGCGCCTAGTCCGGAGACCTGCGCGCCGAACCAGCCGTCGAGCCCGGTCGCCGCAACCGCACCGGCAAGGCTCAGCCCGCCGCCGAACAGCAGCAGCACGCCCCACGGCAACCCGTCCTCGGCGTCCTTCCATTCGAGCACCATCCGGCTGCGCCCCTCGCCCGGTAGCAGGAACAGCGCCAGACCGGCGGCGATGGCTATCGCAGTGTCATCCAGCCCGCCGAGCCACGGCCAGGCTGCATCGATGGCGGGAAAGGTCGCAAGCAGGCCGGGCACGATCCACAGGAACGCCGCGGAAGCGAACACCAGCGCGACCATCTTCTCACCCTGGCTGAGCCGGCCGAGCTTGCCGATCTCGCCGCGGATCATCGCCCTGCCGCCGGGGATTTCGTCGAGCGCGAAGCGATAGAGCCAGCGCGTCATCAGGAACCAGCCGATCAGGATGAACAGAGCGGCGGTGGGCACGCCGAGGACCATCCATTCGACGAAGCCGATCTCACGTCCCAGTTCCTCGGCCGCATAGCCCGCGATGATCGCATTGGGTGGGCTGCCGAGCAGCGTGCCGAGCCCGCCCATGCTGGCCGACCACGCGATCGCCAGCACCAGGCAGGTGCCGAAGCGGGCGACGTCCGGATCGTCGATCGGCTGCACCGCACCGCCCGAACCGGCTTCGAGCGACTGGCCGGTCAGCAGCGTCAGCACCGAAAAGCCGATCGGCAGCATCATCAGCGTGGTCGCTGTGTTCGAGACCCACATCGACAGGAAACCGGTCGCGATCATCATTCCGAGCACGATCCGGCGCGGCGAGGCGCCGACCTGGCGCAGCGTCAGCAGCGCGATGCGGCGGTGCAGGTTCCACTTTTCCATCGCAATCGCGATCAGGAAGCCACCGAGGAACAGGAATACCAGCGGGCTGGCATAGGGCGCGGTGGTCTCGCCCACCGTGCGTTCGGTCAGCATCGGGATCAGCACGATCGGCAGCAGCGAAGTCGCGGCGAGCGGGATCGCCTCGGACATCCACCAGATCGCCATCAGCGTGGCGATGGCGGCGACCCAGCGTGCATCGCCGCCCATCTCCGCCGAGCCGAGCGCGAGATAGACCAGCGCGGCCGCCACCGGACCGACCAGCCGGAAGATCCACAGCGTACGTGCGGAGCCGCCGGACGGATCGCCCTCGCCCGAATAATCCTCGTACTCCCCCTGTTGCTTGATCGGGCTCGCGATGGCCGTTCTCCCCTATTTTCTCGCCGCTTCGACGGCTCTTTCGACCTGCCGGACCGCCTGCGGATCGATATCCGCCGGATCGAGCAGGCGCTCGATGTCTGCACGCGTCAGGTGCGAACTCACGACCGGGTCCGCCGCCAGCGCATCGGCGAAAGCCGTGCCCGATTCCGCCGACGCATGGATGATCGTCTTCACCAGCGCTTCCGCCTCGGTGCGGTCCATATGGTCGGCGAGCGCGAAGGCCACGCGCTGCGACATCGCATAGCCGTTCGTCCGGTCGAGATTGCGCCGCATCGCGTCCGCATCGACCTCGATATCCTCCAGCAGGCCGGCAAGGCTGCGCAGGGCGCTGGTGGATTCGACAGCCACCTCTTCGATCACCGGGGCGAGCCGCGAGGTGTTATCGCGTTCGAACAGGTTGACCACGTCGTCGGCGAGGATCTCGCCCAGCCGCGGGATGCTGCGGCCATGCTGGACCAGTCGCTCGGGCGCGACCGGGTTGCGCTTGTGCGGCATCGAGCTGCTGCCGACCACGCCCTCGGGCAGGGCCTCGCGCACCTCGCCGATATCGGTCGACTGGAGCAGGAAGATCTCCTGCCCGATGCGCTGGTGCGATTTCGCGATCAGGCCCATCACGAGCCCGAATTCGGCGATCACGTCGCGCGTCCCGTGCCAGTCGGCGGGATAGGGCGCGTCGAAGCCGAGTTCGGCGGCGAAGCTCTGCTCGATCGCGATCGCCTCGGGTCCGAGACCCGAATAGTCGCCCACCGCGCCCTTGAGGATCGCCGAGCGCCGTACCCGCGCGCGCAGTTCGGCGACGCGTTCGCGATGGCGGTCGTATTCGCCGATCCAGGTGCTCACCTTCTTGCCGAAGGTGATTGGCTGCGCGTGCTGGCCGAGCGTGCGCCCGATCATCGGCGTGGCCTTGTGCGCCGAGGCAAGCGTCGACATCGTCGTGATCGCTTCCCCGAGGCAGGCGTCGATTTCCGCCAGGCTGGCATCGATCTGCAGGATCGCCGCGGTGTCGTAGATATCGACCGTGGTTGCGCCGAAATGGACATACTGCCCCGCCTCGGGTGAAAGGCTGCGTCGCCATACGTGGAGCAGCGCGACCATGCGGTGCTGGACCACGTCGTATTCGGCATCGAAATCGGCCTCGCTGACCAGTTCTGCGCGGGCCTGCCTTGTGATCTCGGCGGCGGCGGAGGCCGGGATGTAGCCGTTGGCCGCCTGCGCGCGCGCCATGGCGGCTTCGATGTCGAGAATGGCCTGCATGTTCGCTTCGTAAGCGAACAGGTTGCGGACCTTGCCGGGCGAGCAGGCCGCAGCGGGATGGGCTGCGCAAAACAGGGCTGCGCATACCATCGCGCCCACCCAACCCTCGACCCTGGCCTTCATCGGCATACCTCCCATCGGCGCCATAGACAGCAGCTATGGTGGCCGCGTCAATCGCTTATGGCGCGCGGAAAACCGGCATAGCATGTCATACCCTTGCAAGGGGGCTGATTTGCAGGAAAGCCGCACGGCGATCGTGATCGGTGCAGGGGTTGTCGGGATGGCGACGGCCTATGCGCTTGCCCGACGCGGCTGGCGGGTGGCGCTGGTCGACGGCGAGGCCGAACCCGCGCAGGGCGCGTCCAAGGCGAACGGGGCGCAGCTGAGCTATTGCTACACCGACGCGCTCGCCAGTCCGCGGATTCTCGCGACGCTCCCTTCCATCCTCCTCGGACGGTCGGGCGTACGGGTGCGCGCCGGTATCGCGCCCGGCTACCTCGCGTGGCTCGCGGCGTTCGTGGCCAACTGCACGCAAGCGAGGTTTCGCAAGAACACCGCCGCCGCGCTCGAACTGGCCGGCGAATCGCGCGCGGCGCTGGAGGAGTTGCTGCGCGCGCACGACCTCTCCTTCGGCCATCGCGTGGCGGGCAAACTGCACCTCTATTACGCCGATGCGGAGTTCGCGCAGGCGAAGAAAGCTCTCGCCCTCAAGCGCGCGGCGGGCTGCGAGCAGGAACTCGTCGCAGCGGACGATTTGAGCGGCCTGTCCCCGGCCTTCTCGCACCTGCCCGAGACGCCGATCGGCGCGATCCTCACCCGCTCGGAAGCGGTCGGCGATCCGCGACTGTTCTGCCATGCAATGCTGGAACTGCTGCGCGAGCGCTATGCCGCGCAGGCGCGCTTCGGCGTGCATGTCGAAGCGGTCTCGACCGGCCCCGGCCCGGCGCTCGTCCGGTGCGCATCGGGCGAAGCGCTGTGGGCGGACCTCGCAGTGGTCTGCGCCGGGATCGACAGCAACCGGCTGCTCGCGCCGCTCGCGCACGCCGTGCCGCTGCAGCCGATGAAGGGGTATTCGTTCGAAATGCCGCTCGCACAGCATTCGCCGGAGGTCTCGGTGACCGACAACCGCCGGCGGATCGTGTTCACCAATCTCGGCGACCGGATGCGCGTCGCGGGACTGGCGGAAGTCGGCAACGGTTCGCGCGATGTCGAGCCGCGGCAGATCGAGACACTGATCGCGACTGCGCAGCTCTCGCTACCCCTGGCGGGAGACTATGATCGCGCGACCGCCTTCTGGGCGGGGCTGCGCCCGATGACGCCCGACTCGCGGCCGGTCATTGCGCATCCCGAACCTTCGCTGGCGATCAATACCGGGCACGGCACGCTCGGTTGGACCATGGCGATGGGATCGGGCGAACGGCTTGCCCGCTTGGTGACCCGTCAGGAACCGCAGTCCGCCTGCTTGAGCAGCGGTGCGCCGGGCAAGGCGCCGGTATAGTCGCCGTCGACGATGACGGCCTGCCCGTTCACGAACAGGTATCGCACCCCCGCCGAAAGTTCCCCGGGCTCCCGATAGGTCGCCCGCGGGGCGAAGGCCGCCGGATCGAAGACCACAATATCGGCGGCATAGCCGGGCTTGAGATAACCGCGATCCTCCAGCCCGATGATGTCCGCCGTCTGCCCGCTGCTGCGGCGGATGAAGCGGGCGAGCGCCATGTCGCCGTCCACAACGAGATCGCGATAGGCCTTCGGGAAGCTACCGTATTTGCGCGGGTGACCGTTCGACCCGTCCGACCCGGTCACGACCCAGTCGCGCGCGGCGAAGGCGGCGATATCGCCGGCGTTCATGTTGAACGAGGCGACACGGGCATCGCCCTGCTCGAGGATCGCAAGCGCCGCATCGACCGGTTCGACGCCTTGCCCCGCGGCGATCTCGGCGAGCGTCCTGCCGATCTCGACTTCCGCTCCGCCCAGGTGCCCGGTCACCAGCAGCTTGTCGGCACCGCCCCGGCGTTCGAGCCCGGCGATCATGCCGTTGCGGATTTCCGCTCGCAGCCGCGCGTCGGAGAGCCGCTCGCGCAGCTTCTCCAGCCCGCCTTCGAGCGCGGCGCGCGGAACCAGCGCATTGCTGACTCGCGTGCCCGAAGCGGTCCACGGATACTGATCGGCGGTGACCCGAAGGCCCTCCGCCTGCGCAGCCTCGATCGCTTCGATCATCTTGCCGCTATGCCCCCACACCGCCGGCCCGAGCGCCTTGATATGCGCGATATGAACCGGAATATCAGCGCGGCGTCCGATGTCTATCGCTTCGTTCAGCGCCCCCGTGACCGTGATGTTGTAGGTGCTTTCGTCGCGCATATGCGTGTCGTAGTAGCCGCCGAGCGCGCCCGCGATCCGCGCCAGGGCAATCACTTCTTCGGTGTCGGCGTAGTTTTGCGGGACGTAATAGAGCCCGGTCGAAAAACCCCAGGCCCCCTCGCACATCGCGCCGCGCAGCGATCGCTTCATGGTATCGAGTTCGTCGGCCGTCGGCGCGCGGTTCTCCTTGCCCAGCGCCGTTTCGCGGATCGGACCGAGTCCGGCGAGATAGGCGACGTTGGTGCCGATGCCCTTTGCCCGCGCTGCATCCGCCTGCGCGGCAATGTCCGGCCTGCCGCCGCCGTCATTGCCGACGACGACGGTCGTGACCCCCTGATAGGCGAAGGCGAGATTGGCGCGCCGCTCGCTGTTCGACGATGCGAGATCGCTCCCAGCATGCGTATGCGGATCGATGAAGCCCGGCGCGACCACCAGGCCTGCGGCATCGACGGTTTCGCCATGGGTGTAGCGTGCAGCGGCAGCGGGGCCGACATAGGCGATCCGTCCGTCGACGATGGCGATGTCGGTCGCTTCTCCGGCGCTGCCGGTACCGTCGAATACGGTACCCCCGGCGATGATCGTTGCGGCGGGAAGCGTTTCCTCTGCGGCGATCGATTGGCACGCGGCGAGACAGAACAGGCCGCAGGACAGCACAGCCAGTCCGGAGAGGCCGCGTCCCGTCATGGCTCTGGGCTATCCAGCAGCGTCTCCATCATCGCGATCGCCGCCTGCTCGCCGATGCGGCGAATAAGTTCGCGATCGGTTTCGTCACCGAGCTCGAAGGTGACGCCGGGGATGCCGTATGTGTCGTAGACATGCGCCTTGGACACAGGGCGCCCGACATCGTGCCGCGCCTCGCGGTTCACCTCGTAATCGGGCATCAGTTCCTGGTAGCGGTCGAGCCATCGCCTGGTGAACAGCTCGGGCTCGGTCGGCAGTTCGTCGGGAATGGTGTAGAACACGTCGTGATTGGTCGAATGGAAATCGAGCATCAGCCGCAGGCGCCGCCCGGGATCGGTCGCGACCTCCTTCATCAACCCGTCCATCAGCTTCGTTTCAGGCTGGGTGAACGGGCCCCAGTCGCGGTTGAGATCGACCCCGCCGGTGTTGTGCCGCCAGTGCCCGCGCACCACCCCGTCGGGATTGAGGATCGGGACCACCAGCGTCTGGAAGCGCGCGCGATAGCGCCTGGCGAGGTCGCTGTCGCCGAGCAGCGTCTCGACGAAAGGGAACATCGCCAGCGCGCCGCTAACTTCGGGAGGATGCTGGCGCCCGACGAGCAGCACCGTCTCGCGCTGTGTGCCCTCGCCCGCTATGGTCATGACCGGAATGTCGCGTCCCTCGGCCGATTTGCCGAGCAGCCGGCGTTCGGCATCGGCATGCGCTGCCAGACCGTCGAGCCAGGCGTCGTAGACGCTCGGCGGGACGATTTCCTGCCCGGCGATGAAAACCGGCCCGTCGCCGAGCTTGACCTTGATGCTGGCGGTCCGCTCGTTGCGCTCGCCCTCGACGGTGACGTTCTTGGCCTTGAGGTAGTCCCAGGTCACGCCGTCGGTGCTGATCTTGGGCCAGTAACGATGCCCGCAGGTGGCGTAGTCGAGGTCGATCGTCACCCGGCCCTTGCGCGCAGGCGTCAGGCGAAAGGCGTACCACGCGCTGCAATTGATCCGGCCCTCGTCCTCGGGGGCGATCACGAGTTTGAAACGCTTGTCCCCGGTCGCTTCGCAGGACGCGTAGGCCCCGGTCGGGAAATCGCCATCGAGCGTCGCCAATGCGTTGGCGCATTCGCCCTGCGCGGCCTCGGCCGGATGCGCTTCGACGGGAGGCGCGGGAAAGGCTGCCGCGACAAGCGCGGCGGCTGCAATCGGAAGACGCATATCGAGGCCTTTCAGACAGTGGAGCGCACCGAAATGCGCCCCGCCGTCACTGTCAGAATTCCTTGCGTAGGTCGACAGAGAACTGCCGCCCGCGAGCGCTGTGGAGGCTGCCATAATAGCCGTAGCTCTCGTCGGCGAGCGGCGGATCCTCGTTCAGCAGGTTGTTGATGCCGAAGCGCAACCGCGTCCCGTCGAGCGCGGTATCGTTCTCGATCGTGTAGCTGATCGAGGCGTTCATAGTGAACCAGTCGTCGACCCGGAACAGGTCCGCAGTCGCGTCGTTTTGCGCGCTTGGGTCGAACACCCCGCCGACATAGCGACCGAAGAAATTCACCCGGACCGGACCCTTGTCCCAAGTCAACGAGCCCGAGAAACGCCATTTCGGGCGACCGTCGATCTCGAGCAGTTCGCCGAAGCCGGTCGGCTGCAGCGCGGCAATGTCGCTCACTGCCAGCTCGGGGATCGCTGTGAGCAGCGGATTGAGGTCGGTAAACAGCGGTTCGGCCTCCGGCCCCGCCTGCTGCTCGAAGCCGAGCAGGCGCGCGGCGTTGAACTGGATATCGAAATCGCCAAAGCCCGTTTCGAATTCGTAGAACAGGCCGAAATCGAGCCCTTCGGACGTCCGCTGGTCGAGATTGCGGTACGGGTTCAGAATCTGCACCACGTCGCCGGCCGGATTGATCCCGGTGCCGTCGTAAAGATCGATCTGACCCGAATCCGGATCGTCGCGAACGACGTTCGGGTTGAAGCTGCCCTGCAGGCGCAGCACCAGATCGAGCAGCAGCGCGTTGCGGTTGCCGAAGATGCCGATGATCCCGTCCTGCTTGACGCGCCAGTAGTCGGCGGTGAGCGTCAGGCCGGGGATGAAGCTGGGCGAGAACACCGCGCCGAGATTGACGCTCTCGGTCTCTTCCGGCTCGAGCGTGCCCGCTCCGGTACGGAAATCGATCGTGCCGACGGTGCCGCAATCGGGCACGTCATCCTCGATCCCCTTGATGATCTCGGCGACGCATTCGGGTGCGCGGATGACCGAGTTCGAACGCGTGGTGCCCTCGTCGTTGATCTGGATCAGGTTGGGCGCGCGGAAGCCCTGCGACCAGGCACCGCGGAACAACAGGTCGCGGAACGGGCGCCACGCGACCGCGGCACGCGGCACGAACGCGCTCGACGAATCGGAGAAGTCCTCGAACCGGGCGGCGAGCTGCACTTCCAGCTCGTTGACCAGCGGGATGTCCATATCGTCGGACACGATCGGGATCAGCGCCTCGGCGAAGGCCGAATAGACCTCGCGATTGCCGCTCGTGTCGGGCGACGGGCTCGATCCCAGCACGTCGCTGCCGAAGAAGTCGCCATTGACGGCGTTGGTGAAGGTGATGGTCCCGTCGAGCCGCGGATCGCGGTCGTCGAAGAAGGTCTCGCGGCGGAATTCGACGCCCGCGGCGAGGCCCACAGGACCGCCCGGCAATTCGAAGATGTCCGATTTGGAAACCTTGAAATCGGCCAGCGCCAGCGTCGTTTCGCCTTCGCGCAGCACGTCGATGGTGATGTCGTCGATCACCGATTGCGGATTGGGCGTGCAATCGCCGTTATTCGCGCCCGTGCCCGGCTCGTCGGGGAAGCAGCCGCCGTTGAACGGATTGTAGGCGGTCGGATCGGTGCGGTTGATCGCGGCCTGCGCCAGCGTGCTGGATATCCGGTTCTTGGTCAGGTCGTCGGTGTTGGCTTGCGAATAGAGGAAGCCGGTGTCGAAGTCCCAGCCCCACAGATCGCCCCGGAAACCGGCGACTATGCGGAACGAGTCCTTGGTCACGAAGCCGAGCCGCGGCCCCGCATCGATAAACCGATAGTCTTCCTGCAAGAGTGCGCGACCTTCCGGCCCGACATTCGGGCCGAGACCGTTGGTTGCGCGGTTCGGATTGGGCGAACCGTCGGCGAGCGTGGTCGGGCCAAGCGGGTTGTAGTAGGCGGTGGCCTCGATACCGAGCGGCACCGCGCTGAGCATCGTACTCTGCTCGCGCTGACGAAAGAATTCCGAGCGGTAGTAGGAACCTTCGACGTAGAACTCGACCGCCGGGCTGAGTTCGAAATTGAACAGGGCCGAGGCGCTGTAGCGGTCCTTCTCAGAATAGAGCTGGCGGTCGGCGCCGATATCGTAGCGGATGACGCGGTCGATCGTGCCGCCATTGTCGGCGCACAGCCCGTTGCCCAGGACGATGACCCGGCCGTCGCTGTCCGCGGCCCCGTTGGGGCCGAACAGGTTGCAGGGTTGGATATGGAAATCGTCGTCGCGCAGCGCCGTCGTGTTCGACGATGTGGCGCTCGACCCCTGAATGTCGAAGGCGCCGAAGGGCGAGTTGATCGAGCGGTTGTCGAACTGCGTATCGCCTTCGAAATCGGTGCCTACGAGAAACGGACGCAGGTCGCTGCTGGCGGAGTAGTCGCGCGCGGTTGCGAGCAGGCCGTTCTCGTGGAAATAGTATCCGTTGACGGTCAGGTTGCCGCGCCCGTCGGCGAAGTCGAAGCCGTAGCCGCCGCGGATCGACCAGCTGTAGAGGCTCGTGCCGTCCGAGGCGCGCCAATTGCCCTGCAGGAAGCCGCCGGTGCGGTTGCCGCGCAGGATCGTGTTGACCACACCCGCGACCGCGTCGGCACCGTAGACGGCGGAGGCACCGTCGCGCAGAATTTCCACGCGCCGGATACTGCCGGGCACGATCGTGTTGGTGTCGGGCGAGACGACCGGCACGAACAGCTCGGTCTGGAAGCCGGGATTGAGCACCATGCGGCGCCCGTTGATCAGCATCAGCGTGTTGCCGGTGCCGAGGCCGCGCAGGTTGATCGAAGCGATATCGCCGCGCGCGCCGTTGACACCGCCGGTGGTGTTCTGCTCGTTGAATTCGACCGTGCCGGCTTGCGGAATGGCCCGGAACAGCTCGTCGCCCGATGCGGGGTCGATCGCGTCGATCTCGTCCTCGCCGACCACGGTGACGGGGAGCACGTCGTCGACCTGAGCCCCCTGGATCTGCGAGCCGGTGACGGTGATGATCGGTTCCTGCGTCGGCGTGGCTTCGCTCGGCCGGTCCGGATCCTCCGCGGCGGGCGTAGCCGGCGGATCCTGTGCGAGAGCGGGCTGTGCCGCCATCCCTGCCAGAATGGTCCCGCACAGCAGGTTACGCGCGATCGTATTCGAAAATGTCATGGCTTTCCCCTTGTCCGATTCCGCCGCCGTCAAGGCGGAATCCCTCCACATATGTTACAAATAATGGACAATCCGGGCTCAAAGGCAACCGGAGCCGGGGGGCAAACTTGCAGCTGTCCTATAGCCGCAGGTTATGGATCGGCCGGTTCAGCCGAACAGTTCGCGCAGCGTGTCGACGCATTGCCCGATGAGGTCGGGCTGTCCGTTCTCGGCCAGGAACATCGCACCGAAGGGCAGCGCGAGGGGTTCTTTCAGCGGGTGGCCGGCGAGGCCTCTGCTGGAAAAGCGCTGGGCGGTGAAGGCGTCGACGATCGCCATCCCGACGCCGTACTGGACCAGTTCGGCGGCGATGTAGTGCGTCTGCGCGGTGACCACTTCCTCGGGCTCTATCCCGTTCTCGGCAAGGGTATCGCCGATCAGCTTGCCGACCGGGCCGCTGTCGCGCAGGCCGACGAACTTGCGGCCCGCCAGCGCCTCGATCGCGACCTTGCCGTCGCTGGACTCGATCTGCCCGGGCCGCGCTAGCAGGACCAGCTCGACCCCGTTGATCGTCTCCATCGCAATGCGATCGTCGAACCCGTCCTCGAAGCCGATGCACAGATCGTAGCGGCGCTCGATCAGCCCCGGCTCGATATCGTCGGTATGCAGCGTCGTCAGGTCGAAGCTGAGGTCGGGATTGACCTCGTGCATGGCGGCGATGAACTTGGGCGCGACGGCGAAGCCGAACGACGGCACTACGCCGAGGCGGATATGCCCCCCGCGCCGGTTGCGGATGTTGATCGCGGTACGGTTGAGCGCGCCGATCCGGTCGTAGATATCCTCCACTTCGGCGAACAGCTCGTCGGCCGCCTTGGTCGGATAGAGCCGCCCCTGCCTGCGGTCGAACAGCGCGAAGCCGAGTTGGTCCTCTGCGTGGCGCAGCACCTTGCTGACCGAAGGCTGCGACACGTAGAGGGCGCGCGCCGCGGCGCTGATCGAGCCCTCGCGATAGACATGGAAAAAGACTTCGATCTGGCGCAGCCGCATCGCGCGCTGTTGCGCCAGCGGAGCCGCCAAGGCAAGCGCGGAGAGACGAACGGCGGACCCGTCTCTTCGAGCGCCCGGTCAGCCGCTATTGCGCAAGGCGGTGGCGATGGCGTTGATCGACAGCTGGATACCCTCGGCAATGCGCGCGTCGGTTTCGCCCGCGCGGTGACGCTTGAGCAGCTCGACCTGGAGCAGGTTGAGCGGTTCGATATAGGGGAGCCGCAACCGGATCGAGGCGTCGAGCCGGGGCGATTTCTCGAGCAGGTAGGACTGGCCGGTCGCTTCGAGCAGCGCGTCGTGCGTCAACTGCCAGCCATCGCGAATCTGCCCGAACACGCGGCTAGCGAGCGCGCGGTCTTCGACCAGTTCGGCATATTCGGCCGCGATCGCTATGTCCGATTTCGCCAGCACCATTTCGAGATTGTCGAGCGCGTTGCGCAGAAACGGCCATTCGCGCGCCATATCGCGCAGCAGGGCGCGGTCCTCGAACCCCGCCAGCGCCTGCCCGACGCCGTACCAGCCGGGCAGCATCACCCGCGCCTGCGACCACGAGAACACCCACGGGATCGCACGCAGGTCCTCGATCCGGTCGGACGGCTTGCGGCTCGCCGGGCGCGAGCCGATCTTGAGCGTCGCTATTTCGGCGATCGGGGTCATCTGGCGGAACAGGTCGACGAAATTCGGCGTGTCGTAGACGAGCCGCCGATAGGCGGCGAAGGCGTCGGCGGAGATCGCGTCCATCGCCGCGGCGAAGCGTCCGTAGTCCGCGGGCGCTACCCGGCGCGGTTCGAGCGTCGCCAGCACCGTCGCGGTCGCCATCGCGTCGAGATTGGTGCGCGCGGTTTCGGGGGTGCCGAATTTGGCCGCGATGACCTCGCCCTGTTCGGTGATGCGGATGCGCCCGTTGACCGTGCCGGGCGGCTGGCTGCGGATCGCCTCGAATGCCGAGCCGCCCCCCCGCCCGACCGAGCCGCCCCGGCCATGGAACAGCTGCATGGTGACACCTGCCTCCTCGAACACCGGCGCCAGCGCCTCGCTCGCGCGGGCGAGCATCCAGCTCGAGGTGAGGTAGCCGCCGTCCTTGTTCGAATCCGAATAGCCGATCATCACTTCCTGGTGACCGCGGCCACCGGCGAGCGCGGCGATTTCGGGCAGCGCGAAATAGTCGCACATCACGCCGGGCGCGTTTTCGAGGTCGCCGATCGTCTCGAACAGCGGCACCGCCATGATCGCGCATTCGGGCGTGTCGCCGGAACGGTAGAGCCCCGCCTCGCGCAGCAGCAGGTGAACTTCGAGCAGGTCGGAGACGGTCTCCGCCATCGAGACGATGTATTGCGTGATGCTTTCGGGGCCGAACCTTGCATGGGCCTCGGCCACCGCATCGATGATCGCCAGTTCCTTGGCGGTCTCGTCCGAATAATCCCCCCAGGACAGGCGCAGCGGGCGCGGCCCGGCGAGTTCGCGGCGCAGCAATTCGATCCGCTGCGTCTCGTCGAGTGCGAGATAGTCGTCCTCGACACCCGCGCGGGCGAGCAATTCGGCGACCACCCGCTCGTGCACCGCGCTGTTCTGCCTGAGGTCGAGCGTAGCGAGATGGAAGCCGAAGGTCCGCACCGCGCGGATCAGCCGGCCGAGCGCCCCACTCGATGCGAGCGTCTCCCCGCCGAGCGCGGCGAGCGAGCGCGCGACCACGCGCAGCTCGTCCATCAGTTCGCGCGGGCTTTCGTAAGGCTCGGCCTCGACCCGCGCGGGCCGCGCGGGCGGCTTGCCGGTGAAGTCGAGATAGGTCGCAGCGAGGCGGGCGTAGATGCCGATCAGCGCGCGGCGGTAGGGTTCGTCTTGCCGGTGCGGCGAGGCGTCTCCCGAAGCCGCGGCCAGCGCCAGCAGATCGGCATCGACCTCGGCCAACTCGGTCGATACCGACAGCTCCGCGCCGAGCTGGTGCACCTCTTCGAGATAATGCGCGAGCACCACTTCGACCGCGCGTTTCTGCGCATAACGCAGCGAATCCGCACCGACATTGGGATTGCCGTCGCGATCGCCCCCGATCCAGCTGCCGATCCGCAGGAAGCTGGCCGGGCGCGTGCCGAGCGCATCCTCCCACGCATTGTAGAGCCCGGGCAGCACCGGCAGGAAGGTTTCGCGCATGAAGGCGAGCGCGTTCTCGACCTCGTCGGTGACATAGAGCCGCTCGCGCCGCAGCGTGCGGGTGCGCCACAATAGCGCGATCTGGCGCACCAGCGACTGCTCGATATCGTCGCCCTCGGCAGTGTGCGTGCGCCCCGCATCGCGCAGCTCCATCAACTCGGCGATGCGCGCGCGATGATCGATCACGCTTTTGCGTCGGACCTCGGTAGGATGCGCAGTCAGCACGGGCACGACAAGCGCCTGTTCGAGCATCGTCGCGACATCCTCGCGGGAGATGCCGTGTGCGCCCAGTTCCGCCACCGCATCCGCGAAGCCGATATCCGCCTCGGCCATGATGCCGCGGCGGTCCTCGGCAAGATTGGCGAGCATCGAGAACAGCCCGAAGCCGCGCACGAAAGCGAGCGTTTCGTCGAGGCTCAGTTCGTCGAGTTCGAGATCGACCAACTCGCCCCCGCGGTGCCGATTCACGCTCGCCGAGCGGATATGCTCGGTGCGCTCGAACAACCGCTCGCCGCCATGTTCGCGGATGACGTCGCCGAGCAATTTGCCCAGGTAGCGGATATCGGGATTTTGCTGGATCGGCGGACGGTCTGCCACGGGGATCTCCTAGGTCGCGAGTGCGGCGGCGGCGCGCGCACGCGCCGTGATCGCCTCCCGGTCGACCTCTCCCTTTTGTACCAGCCAGCTGCCCCCCACGCACAATACGGGGTCGAGCGCGAGCCAGTCGGCGGCGGTTTGTTGTCTTATGCCGCCGGTCGGGCAGAATTTGAGCCCACCGAACGGCCCCGCCAGCGCCTTCAATGCCGCGATACCACCACTGGTCTCGGCGGGAAAGAACTTGAAATGAGCGAGGCCGAGGTCGAGCCCGCGCATGATGTCGCCCGCGGTGGCGATTCCGGGCAGGAAGGGAATGCCGCTGTCGACCGCCGCCTCGCCCAGCTGTGCGGTCAGGCCGGGGGAGACGATGAATTCGCTGCCAGCGTCGATCGCGCGTTGCAATTCGTCGGGATTGGTGACCGTTCCCGCTCCCACGATGGCACCTTCAACCTCCTTCATTGCGGCGATCGCATCGAGCGCGGCCTCGGTCCGCAGGGTCACTTCGAGCACGCGCAATCCGCCCGCGACCAGCGCCTCGGCGACCGGCACGGCGTCCTCCACGCGCTCGATCACCAGCACGGGGATCACCGGCGCGGTCTGCATGATCCGCGCGATGTCCCTCATTCGCAATGCTCCCGCGCATAGGCAACCGCGGCGCCGAACAGGCCCGGCTCGGGATGCGTGATGAACTTGACCGGCAGGCCCTCCATCAGCGGGCGGTAGCGGCCCTTGGCGATGAAGCGGTCGTAGAAGCCCGAATTGGGCAGGTGGTCGAGCAGCCTCAGGCCGAGCCCGCCCGCGAGCACGACCGGGCCCGGCCCGTGCGTGAGCGCGATATCGCCCGCGGCCGAGCCGAGCGACATGCAAAACCGGTCGAGCGCGGCGGCTGCAATCGAATCCGACCCGGCCAGAGCCATCGCCCACAGCTCCTTGTCGTCGCCGTTCGGCACGCTGCGGCCTTCCATCGCAGCGAGCACCTGCCAGATCGCTCGTAACCCGCCGCCAGCCGAGACGCGCTCGACAGATACGCGGGTATGGTGTTCGCGGATATGCGCCATCACCTTGTCATCGATCGCATCGACGGGAGAGAAATCCGCATGACCGCCTTCGGTCGCTACGACCTGCGTCCTGCCGCCGCGCATCAGCAGCAGCGCCACCCCTAGGCCGGTTCCCGGCCCGACCACGCTGACCACGCCGTCGGATGGCAGCGGTTCGTCCGGACCGGCGATATGCACCAGGCTGTCCGGCTCGACCGCTCCGACTGCATGCGCGACCGCTTCGAAATCGTTGATCAGGATGAAACTGTCGACCTGAAGCTTTTCGGGAATCAGCGCCGGGCGCACGACCCACGGATTGTTGGTCAGCTTGATTAGCCCGCCGCGGATCGGCGCGGCCAGCGCCAGCGCAGCGGCGCGCGGCAGATCGCGGCCGATCTCCTCACCGAACGCTTCCCACGCGGTCTGCAGGCTGGCGTGGTCGGCGGTCGCCATCTTTACGGGCTGCGACAGGTCGCACACCGCGCCATCGGCCACTTCGGCGATGGCGAAACGGGCATGGGTGCCGCCGATATCGGCGACGACGATCTCGCGAGATTCGCTCACAGCCCCGCCTCCGCCAGCATCGCGCTGCCACCCATCTCCGCCGGATCGGCATGGTGCCGCATCATCGCGAACAACTCGCGCCCGGTGCCCATATCGGGCGGCGGCGGCTCGGCCTGTTCACGCGCCTCCCATTCGGCCGCTTCGACCAGTGCGGAGAGCTCACGCGTTTTCGCACACACGCGCACCACATCGCCGTCGCACAGTCTGCCGAGCGCACCGCCATGCCACGCTTCGGGCGAGACGTGGATCGCCGCGGGCACCTTGCCGCTCGCGCCCGACATGCGCCCGTCGGTGACCAGCGCGACCTTGTAGCCGCGGTCCTGCAGCACGCCCAATGGCGGGGTCAGCTTGTGCAGTTCGGGCATGCCGTTCGCAGCCGGGCCCTGGAAGCGCACCACCACCACCACGTCGCGGTCGAGTTCGCCCGCCTTGAACGCCTCGGCCACCGCGTGCTGGGTGGCGAAGACGCGGCACGGCGCCTCGATGCTGCGGCGCTCGGGTGCGACCGCACTCACCTTCATCGTCGCGCGGCCGAGATTGCCCGACAGCAGCGCCAGCCCGCCATCGGGCTGGAACGGGTCGGAAACCGGCTTGAGCAGCGTGTCGTCGCGGCTGGTCGCAGCGCCCGGCTGCCATACGAGTTGGTCGTCTTCCAGCACCGGTTCGCGTGCCCCCTCTTCCAGCGACGCGCCGTAAACGGTCGGGATATCGGCGTGCGCCAGGCCTGCGCCAAGCAATTCGCGGATCACGTAAGGCATGCCCCCGGCGGCATGAAAGAAGTTTATGTCGCCCGCCCCGTTGGGATAGACGCTTGCAATCAGCGGCACGACGCGGCTGAGCGCGTCCATGTCGTCCCAGTCGATCGCAATCCCCGCCGCGCGCGCGATCGCCGGGATGTGAAGCGCGTGATTGGTCGAGCCGCCAGTCGCGAGCAGACCGATCACTGCGTTGACGATAGCCTTCTCGTCGATGCAGTGGCCCAACGGGCGGTAATCCTCCCCGCGCCAGCCGATCTCGATCACACGGTGCACCGCCGCGCGGGTCAGTTCCTGCCGCAGCTTGGCACCCGGATTGACGAAGCTCGATCCGGGCATGTGCAGCCCCATCATCTCCATCATCATCTGGTTCGAATTGGCAGTGCCGTAGAAGGTACAGGTGCCCGCGCCATGATAGGACGCGCTTTCGGCCTCGAGCAGCTCGTCCTCGCCGACCTTGCCCTCGGCGTAGAGCTGACGGACGCGGATCTTCTCCTTGTTGGCGAGGCCCGAGGGCATCGGTCCGGCGGGCACCAGTATCGTCGGCAAATGGCCGAACCGTAGCGCGCCGATCAGCAGGCCGGGCACGATCTTGTCGCAGATACCGAGCAGCAGCGTGCTTTCGAACATGCCGTGGCTGAGGCCCACCGCCGCGCCCATCGCGATCACGTCGCGACTGAACAGCGACAGTTCCATCGAATCCTGCCCCTGCGTCACTCCGTCGCACATCGCCGGCACTCCGCCCGCGACCTGCGCGGTGGCGCCCTTCTCGCGCGCGAAGATCTTGATCTGCTCGGGATAGCGGCCATAGGGCTGATGCGCGCTGAGCATGTCGTTATAGGCGGTGACGATGCCGATATTCATCGCCTCGCCGGTGCGGATGACGGGCTTGTCCTCGCCGCTCGCGGCGAAGCCGTGCGCGAGATTGCCGCAGGACAGTTTCGGCCGGTTGACGCCCGCGTCGCGCTGACGCTCGATCAGGTCGAGATAGCGCCTCCGCCCGTTGCGCGAACGCTCTACAATGCGGTCAGTGACCTCGGCGACTGTCGGGTGCAGGCTCATTCGTGCCAGCTCACACCGTTGCGTTCGGTCAGCGCGACCGCCGCGCTCGGTCCCCAGCTGCCCGACCCGTAGTGTTTCGGTTCCATCTCCTCCTGCGCCCAGACCTCGCGGATCGCGTCGATCCAGCGCCATTGCGCCTCGACCTCGTCGCGGCGGACGAACAACGTCGGATCGCCGTCGATCAGGTCGAGCAGCAGCCGCTCGTAGGCGATCCGCCGCCGCGCCTTGGCGAAGGCCTGCGTCAGCGACAGGTCGAGCGGCACCTCGCGCAGTGTGACGCCATCGCGGTCCATTCCGGGCTCCTTCGCCATCACGATCAGCCGCACATATTCCTCCGGCTGCAGCCGGATCACCAGCCGGTTGGCCGCCAGCTTCCCGCCGCGTTCGGCGAAGATGTTGTGCGGCACGCATTTGAACCGGATCACGATCTCGCTGCGGCGTTCGTGCATCCGCTTGCCGGTGCGCAGGTAGAACGGCACCCCCTGCCAGCGCCAATTGTCGACATGCGCCTTGAGCGCGACGAAGGTCTCGGTATCCGATGCCTCGCCCAGATCATCGTCATAGCTCTTGACCGCCTCGCCCGCGATCGCCCCGCTGCCGTACTGGCCGCGCACCATCTCCTCGGGCTTCACCGCCCTGAGCGAGCGCAGCACTTTGACCTTCTCGTCGCGCACCGAGGTCGCGTCGAAATCGGCCGGCGCTTCCATCGCGATCAGCGCCAGCAATTGCAGCATGTGGTTCTGCACCATGTCGCGCAGCGCGCCGGTATCGTCGTAGAAGCCGTGCCGTCCTTCGAGCCCTACGGTTTCGCTGACGGTAATCTGCACATGCTCGATCCCGTTGGCGTTCCACAGCGGCTCGAACATCATGTTGGCGAAGCGCAGCGCCATCAGGTTCTGCACCGTCTCCTTGCCGAGATAATGGTCGATGCGGAAGATCTGGCTTTCGTCGAACGCTCCCGCCACCGCATCGTTGATGACGCGCGAACTGGCGAGATCGTTGCCGAGCGGTTTTTCGAGGCCGATGCGAACATTGTCCCCGGTCAGCCCGGCAGACCTGAGCCCCTTAATCGTCGGCTCGAACAGGAAGGGTGCGGTCGACAGGAAAATCGACAACCCGCCCGAAATGTCGCCGAGCTTCGCGGCCAGATCGTCGAAACCCTCGACCGTCGAGGCATCGAGCGGCTGGTATTGCAGCCGCTCGAGAAACGATGCGATCTTCGTGTCGTCCTTGCGGTCCTCGGGCAGGTACTCGGCCAGCGCTTCGGACGCGAATTCGCGAAACGCCTCGTCGCTCAGCTCGCTCCGCGCGGTGCCGGTGATTCTCAGATCGGCGGCGATCAGCCCATCCTCGTGCAGCGCATAGAGCGAGGGTAGCAACATCCGGCGCGCCAGATCGCCGGTGGCGCCGAACAGCAGCAGGGCCGAGGAAGAGAGGGGCATGCGAGAACGGTCTCCGAGACGGAATCGCCTCGCGTTTAGAACGAAACGGCACAAGGATTCCACCCGTATGGTAGCGCAACCATAAAACTTTTCGAAACACGCGGGTCAGGCCGGCGCAAGATTCCGCACCGTTCGTCCAGGCAAGGCCGCCGGCGGACGCAACGGCCCTGGACCCGGATGCGCCCATCCGTCGCGAGACCTCCCCGTATTCGCACGAGAAGAACGCGACCACGCGCTACCGACTTAACAATATTGCAAAATTGTAACGCTCGCCAGAAACCGGGTGAGACGAAAAGTCAATAGAAGTAACAGCACTTCGGAACAGACAATATTGTTGATAACGATGTTGCAGACAACGTCGAATACGATACTTTGCGTAAACGGCCTGTCATTCGATTCGAAATCGAAGGCAGAGTATTGGGAAACAAGAGGGGGGCGAGATGGCCGATGGCATCGAGAATGCGCAAGTCCTGCGCGTAGCCGGCGGTCAGCAGGGGCAGCTCGTCATCGCCGGGCAGCCGGTCGTCCCGCCCGATCTCGACAACCCGCTGATAAACGAACCGGCGCAGGCGAATCCGCCCGCCGACCTCGAACTAGGCCCGCTGCGACATCTGGTCGGGACCTGGGTGAACAAGAATATCGGCAGTTCGGGTCGCGGTGCGCCGGACAATCCCTATTCCTACAATCTGATGCCGCTGCCGCAGGCGGCGAACGCGGACCCGAACGATCCGACCGAGTCCGAATACGGCTACATCCTCAAGAACATGACCTATTACGAGGAGATCACCTTCTCGGCGATCCACGGTTCGGCCGCCAACCGCGGCGGCGACGGCAGTCAGGTGGTCAACGGGCTGACCTACGAACAGCGTGTCTATATCTCCGACGGTCCGGCAACGGACACGCTCGTCCATTTCGAAAACGGCGTGTGGGGCTTCGTGGTGCCGATGGCGCAGGCGCTCGGCCCATACGGCGACGGCAACGGCAACCAGGTCGGGATGGAGACCTTCGGCACCGCACCGCCCCCTCTCGCCAACAACATCTTCAAGCAGATATCGGTGCCGCACGGCAATTCGGTGCTCGCCTGCGGGAACGTGCCGGTCGATGCGAACAACATGCCGACGCCGGTCCAGGGCGCGCCGACGATCGGTGCCCCGCCGATGGTGCTTCCGAGCGGGATCGACACCTCGCCCTACACTACGCAGTCGGTCCAGAACCCGGTTCCGGCCTATGCGCAGAACCCCAACCAGCCGCTCGCCGAAGCGCTCCAGGCGGGCAATGTGCAGCAATATATCGAGATCGACGTGAACTCGACCGCGGGCGGCGGCGGCGTCGGCAATATCTCCTACGAGCAGGAACGCGCCGACGTGACCGAATACTACGCCACCTACTGGCTCGAGGACACCGGTTCGGGGACCTTCGACCAGCTGCAATATTCGCAGACGATACTGCTCCGTATTCCCGTGACGCCGAAAGGCGCGAGCGGGCCGGAAACGATCGTCTTCCCGCACATCACCACCAACACGCTGACCCGCGCGTAAGGAGAGACCCGCTCATGGACATGCCGACTTCTGCGCCCCGCGCGCACGATCCCGAAACGCGACTCACGCCGGCCGAGCGAAAGCTGATCGCCCAGCTCGACGAAACCAGGACCCGCGCCGAGGTACTCGCCGAACTGCACCAGTACCTGCAGGTGGCGGTCGAGGTCGAGCTCGCGACGATCCCGATCTACCTCTACACCTATTATTCGATCCAGCGCGACAAGGAGAGCGGCGAAGGGATCGATCCGGCGCAGGCCTATGCCAACAAGGCCGGCGGGGTCATCATGAGCGTGGCGGTCGAGGAGATGCTCCACATGTCGCTCTCGGCCAACGTGATGCACGCGATGGGCTTCGAGCCGCAGCTCTACGGCAAGGCGCCCAAGTCCTATCCGGCCAAGCTGCCCTTCCACAACCCCAAGGGCCCGAAAGGCCCGAAGGGTCAGAAAGGGCCGAAACGCGGCGACAAGATCCCGCTCGCCAGGCTCGGCTTCGAGCAATTGTGGCGCTTCCTCGAGATCGAATATCCCGAGCAGAAGGACGCCACGCCGCAAAGCAAGAACTGGGACACGATCGGGCAACTCTATTCCTATGTCCGCTGCCTGATCCACACCAAATTCCTGAGCGATGCCGATTTCCAGCAGGGCGCGCAGGCCAAGGCGATCCAGCCCTACAATTACTCGCCCAACAACGTCGACACGGTCTATCCGACCGGCAAGTTCGACCCGTGGAAGCCCGCGCCGCCGAGCCCGCCGCCGCACTGGGCCGACGGTTATCCAGGGGCCTCGGGCGCAGCGGTCTATCCGAGCAGCCCCGACAGCCATGCAGGCGAGACCGAACTGCTCACCATCGCCTCGCGCAACGACGCGCTGCTGGCGATCGATACGATCTGCGACCAGGGCGAAGGCAATCCGGTCCCGGGGATCGGGCCGTTGCCGACCGACGACCCCTCGAAGCACGAGCTGTCGCATTACTACAAGTTCCTGACACTGCAGGCCCAGTTCGACAGCTATACCGGCAGCGGGGAAGCGCTCCCGCCCGAACCGCCGCCGCCGCCACAGCAGCAGCCGGCCATTACGCAGGACATGCTCGACGACGCCGGGCTGGTCGTTCCTTTCCCCGACAATCCGACGGCGAAGTCCTATCCCAAGCACCTGTTCGCGATCGCGAATTTCTGCAGCGCCTGCTTCCAGTACATGCTGATCCTGACCGAGACGGTCTATCGGGTACCGCCCGAGAACCAGAAGCTGTTTTTCAACGAGGGCCTGCACCGGTCGATGATCTGGGTGCTCGACAAATACATCCGCACGATGCGCGAGATTCCCGTCGGCGACAAGCAAGGCCACTACATGGGGCCGGTGTTCGAGAATATCAGCCTCGGCAAGCGCAAGGATTCGTTCGACGAGTTGGCGAAATACGGGATCAAGGCGGCCGAGGCGGCGCAAAGACTGGCCGAGACTACCGACGATCCCAAGCTGGCCCATGCCTATAACGATATCGCCTATTACGCCGCGCTCGCCACCGGCAAACCCGCAGACCTGGCCCCCGGCATGCAACCGCTGGTCGATGTCCGTCCCTATTGGAGCTGATCATGAGCGATTTCGGAAAGACCGCATCGAACACCCCAACCGTCCTCCATCAAAAGGTCTCCAAGAAGACCTACAAGCCGGGCGTGCCGGTACCGCGGCCCTACCCCTATGCCGACGTGCCGCCCTTCCCCGAGGACATCGGCCCGCAGCCGCCCGGCATGCCGCTGCACGCCTGCATGGGCCTCAACAGCTGCAAGGCCTCCGACCGCTTCGGCACCACGGGCAACCCGGTCACCGGCGAGACCAACAAGTGCGCCGGCCAGGGCTATTGCTCGACCGCGGTCGATCACACCTGCCACGTCCAGAACGACTGCCGCAACCAGGGCGGCTGCGGACTCTACGGCACCGCCGAGGAAATGGACAATCCGGGCAATAACGACTGCAAATCGCTCGGGTCGTGCGCCACGCCGATCAACGCCGAACGCTTCAGCACCAACGGCCCCAATCAGGGCAAGAGCGTGTGGGCGCGTGCACGCAAAGTGTTCGAGACCACGGTCTGGCCCGAACTGCGCGCCGAACTGGTCGCGGCGCAGGCGGAGAAGGGCAGGAAGGGCGCGTCCGACAGGCCCGCGGCGGACCAGCCGTTGCCCGAAACGCTCGGCACGCCGCCCTCGGATTTCGCCGAGACCGGCCCGACCTATCTCTGGATCAGCGAGGACAATTCCGAACGCGGCAACATGACCGCGTGCGGCGGCAGCGGGATGAGCGGAGCCGGTGGCTGCTCCTGATACCGCGCTCGCGGACCTGCCGAAACTCGGGCTCGGTCTCGGCCTGCGCAACGTCCATTTCGACGCGATCCTGCGCGAAGTCCCGAAGATCGACTGGTTCGAAGCGATCTCGGAGAACTTCATGGACTCGCACGGGCGCCCGCGCGCGATCCTGCGCGCGGTGGCGGAGCGCTATCCGGTCGTGCTGCACGGAGTTTCGCTGTCGATCGGCAGCGTCGATCCGCTCGATTTCCACTATCTCGCGCGGCTGAAGAGGCTGGCGGATGAAGTCCGCCCCGCCTGGGTCAGCGACCATCTGTGCTGGACCGGCGTGCTCGGACTCAATTCGCACGACCTGCTGCCGCTCCCGCTGACCGAAGAAAGCCTCGTTCATGTCGCCGAGCGGGTGCGGCGGGTGCAGGATTTCCTCGACCGCCCGCTGATCCTCGAAAATCCCAGCACCTATGTGCGCTTCGCGGACAGCGCGATGGCCGAGCCCGAATTCCTGCGCGAGCTATGCGAAGCGACCGGGTGCGGGCTGCTGCTCGACGTGAACAACGTGTATGTGAGCTGTTTCAACGCGGGTACCGATCCGCAAGACTATCTCGACGCCTTTCCCTTCGAACGCGTGGTGCAGATGCATCTCGCCGGGCACCAGCATTGCGGCACACATATCGTCGACACGCATGACGGGCCGGTGCGCGACGAGGTGTGGGACTTGTTCGCGATCGCCTGGCAGCGCACCGACGGCGCCGCGACGCTGCTCGAATGGGACGACCGTATCCCACCGCTGGACGAATGCATGGCCGAACTGGAAAAGGCGCGCGGCTACATGAAGGCCGTTCCGCGAGCGCGAACCGCCCCGCCCCGCGACGAAGGACCCGAACGGATTTCCAACCCGACCGCCTTCCTCGTGCCGCAGGCGATGGACGGCGTGACCGAAGACGCATGAGCCGGACCGGCGCAACTCTCTCCGGCGCGCAGGCCTGGCTGCAGGACTCGCTTATGCAGGCCGCGCCGCCACCGGCGAGTGCAGCGAGCGAACGGCTCCTCGACCGCGAAGGCTTCTCCGCCGCCGCCGGGCTGGCGATCTACCGCCGCGCCTTCCTCGCGCGGATCGCAGGCGCCATGCGCGCGCAATTTCCCGCTTTGTGCCACGCGCTGGGCGAGAACCTGTTCAACGAGTTCGCCTGCGAATTCGTGCGCGACCGGCCACCCCAATCCTACACGCTGCACGATCTGGGCAGGCGCTTCGCCGATTATCTCGAAGCCCAGCGCCCCGACCGCGACGGCGATCCGGGGCAAAGGGAAGCGTGGATCGATTTCATGGTCGATCTCGCGCGGTTTGAATATCGCGTGTTCGAACTCTACGACGCCCCCGGCGCGGAGGGACGGCCACTCGCCGGGCCCGATGCAGCGGACGGCCGGTTGCGGCTGCAGCCCGCGGTAGCGCTTGCGAGGCACGGCTTCAACGTCGCACCCTATTATCACGCGGTAAGGCGCAAACAGACGCCCCCGGCCCCGGTCGAACGCGAGAATTTCCTCGTGTTAGTGCGGACCGACTACATCGTGCGCACGATCACGCTGCGCGCGTGGGAATTCACAATCCTGAACAGCATGGCGCAGGGCCTCACACTGGCCGAAGCGATTCCCGAGACGCTCATGGAGCGGGACTTGTCTTCGCAGGAGAGCGGCCAGGCCCTTGCCGCCATCGCCTCGGCCCGGGCGAAATGGATCGGTTGGGGGTTGTTCGTGGAGGGATGAGGCCGGTCGCTAGGCCTCGACGAAGGCGCGTGCGTCGCGCGCGGAGGCCGGACCGGTCCGGTCCGAGAGGCTGTAGACGAGCATCGGCTCCATCGCCGGATCGATCTCCAGCGGGCCCACTGCCGAGATCCCGAATCGCGCCCGGTCGGCGTCGGTGAGCTCACTCACGAAGGCCTCGGTGGCATAGGTCGCGCCGGGAGGGGTCCGCGGCTCGAGCCTCGCCGCCCGGCTGACCTCGGTACCGAAGCAATTGTCGCGGCCGAGCAAGGGATCGCCCGAGCGGAACACGGTACCGAAATGGAGTGCGCAACGCATGCGCGACAGCGGGGTCAGCCCCATCGCCTCGAAATCGACCGCCTGCACTGCCGCGCGCAACTCGAAGCACAATCGTGCCGCATGCGATGGATCGTCGAATGCGACGAACAGCGCGTCGCCCCAGCTGTTGCGGCAGCGGACATGCTCGGCATAGCGTTCGAGCAGCTCGGCGAACCGCTCCATGATCTCGAACTGGAAGATCGCGACCTGCGCCTCGTTGAGCTTCGAATAGCCCGCAAAATCGGTGAACAGCAGCGCCTGCGCGCTACGCACATAGACCGACGGGCGCCCGCCCGGCCGGCGGTCGGCTTCGCGCTGCCCTGCCGGAGGGAACGACACGACGTTGTCGGGCTCGATACGGTCGGTGCAGGACATGGTCTTCTCCTACCAGGCCGCAGTCGGGCGGCGCGGGGCCAGCGCCGCGAGCCGCCGGCGGAGACGGGCAAAGCCCTTCTGCGCGCGGTTGAACGGAACCGTTGCCGCGGCGGGAACCCAGATCGCCTCCCGCGCCCTGAGCAGGCGAGGCACGTCCGGATCGGTCTCGGTGACGTAGGCGATCGCAAGTTCCCGTTCGCCCAGCGCATTGGTGAATTCTGCGCAGGCCGTGACCGCGCAGCCGTATCGCGTGGCCGGCGTACACCGCATGGCGAGCGGAAATTCGAGCGGTTTCGAATCGCTACGCAGGACGACGGTTTGCGCGTCATGCGGGATCGTATGACCAGCCAGAGCCATCGCCTCGTCCTCGCCCGCACCCGGGCCGTAGAAGCAGATGTCGAACCGGCTCGCATCGAGTAGGTCCGTATCGGGAAAATTCGTCGCCATTCCAGCCTCCGCCATCCTTGTCTGCGGAGTGTCTGGACCATCGGCATTTGAGCGGACGTTGTAGCCGCCGTGGAAACGGCGCTGCGGGCCGTCAGTCCGAGAGAAATTCGCGCACCAGCGCGACGAATTCGGCCGATGCGGGCTCGCGGCCGAGCAGCAGGTGATTGCTGCTGTCGATCCCGGCGAACCGCGCATCGGGAATCCGCGCCGCGAGGCTCTTGCCAGTCGCCAGCGGAATGCGCAGATCGCCGCGGCTGTGCACCACTAGGGTCGGGCAGGCGATATCCGCCAGCCGGTCACGCACGTCGATATGCGAGAAGGCTTCGAGGAACCGCACCGCGTTCTGCGGCGAGGTGGTCTGCCGCTGAAAGGCGTCGAACCAGGCCAGTTCCTCGGCGGTCGCTTCGGGCATGAATGTATTCGAAAAAATCTGCCGGTAGGCGGGATTGGGGCTGCCCCAGCCGGTTTCGGTCAGCACCATCACGGCTTCGCGCTCGCGCTTCTGCTCGTCGGTCGCGGTGAGGCGCCAGCCGGCATCGTAGCCGCCGAACAGGATCAGCTGCGACACGCGCTCGGGGTGCCGCGCGGCATATTCGATCGACACAGCGGCGCCCTGGCTGATGCCGAGCAGCGGAAAGCGGTCGAGCCCGGCGGCGTCGACCACCAGCTCGAGATCGTTGACGAAGCTCTCGAAATCGAGCTGTTCGACCTCCCATTCGGACAGCCCGCAGCCGCGCTCGTCGTAGCGGATGAAGCGGTAGGATTGCGACAGCTCGCGAAACAGCGGGCTCCAGATCGGCGCTTCCCAGTCGAGTTCGAGATGCGACAGCCAGTTGGCCGCCTTGACCAGCGGGGGCGCCGAGTTGGCTCCGACGCTCGCCCAGGCGATCGAGACGTCGTCGCGGGTCTGGACGAAGCGAATCGATTGCCGCGGTATGGTGGGCCCCGCATCGAGCCCGGCAGGGGGCCGGACCGATACATCGGCGACCGCGGCGGCGGCGAAATCGGGGACCGCCACGCCCGCTTCGCGAAAATCGCGTTCGAGGGTCTTCTGCAAGGCCAGCGCTTCGGATTCGCGCCCGGTCGCACGGCGCGCCGTCACCGCATTGAGCGCGGCGTCGCCGTCGAACGGTGCGTCCTTGAGCCAGCGTTCGCTCCAGCGGTCGCGCGCCTGCGGATCGAGTGTTTCGTCCTTCGCCAGACTCCGCGCCAACACCACCCGCATCCGGGCGAGTTCGTTGCGCTGCTGTTCGAGCCACGCCATGTAGTCGGGCTGGTTGGGGATTTCGCAATCCTCCAGCAGCGGCGCGTTGGCGGTCTCCCACGCCGCGACGGTCGCATCGACGGCGGCCGAATCGTCCTGCGCGGTCCGTTGCACAATGGCGAAGTCGACCTCGACATCGTCCATCCGCAACCCGACCCGCTCGCGGTCTGCAACCAGCCGCTTGTCGTCGCCGTTCGTCACCAGCGGGCGCAGCTTGCTCAGAGACCAGCGCAGCGAGGCGCGCGGATCGTCGGGTATTTCCCACAGCAGCTCGCACAGCGCCTGGCGCGAATGCGTCGTGCGCGTGAGCACCAGATAGGCAAGCAGCGCGCGGGTCTTGCGCGATGCGGGGAGCGCGACCGCGGACCCGTCGCGGACGACCGAGAGCGCGCCGATAGTGTCGATCCGGAGCATTCGAACCCCAATCTCAGGCGGCCTTCCGGGACCGCTTGACCTTCCCTGTACCCGATTTGCCCGCCAATCCCGACAGCAATTCGACGATCGGTTTGCGGCCTTCGCGCTTCGCGTCGTCGAGCGGTGTGTTGCCCCAGCGGTCGCGCGGCTCGGCAGCGAAGCCGAGCCCGAGCAGGAAGCGCAGGGCATTCACCTGCCCCTCGCACGCCGCCAGATGCAGCGCCGTCCGGCCGTCGTAATCGGGCTGCGACAGGTCGGCGCCCATCGCGACCAACCGCCGCAATTCGCCGACATCGCCCGATGCCGCAGCAGCGCAGGCATGGCCGGAGACATCCGCTCGGCGCGCGCTTTGCGACGCGGTCGGGTCGATCAGCGAGGCGTCCTCGATCATGCTGGCATAGCTGTGGAAGGCGAAAGTCTGCGCCAGTTCCTCGGCGAAGCGGACGCCGCGCACGCTGTTGCCGCAGCGGTCGAGCCGCGGGCTCCACAGCGCGATCCCGCACACGCCGGGGATCACCAGCATCAGCGCGCCCGAAACGCCCGACTTGGCGGGTATGCCGACGGTGAAGGCGAATTCGCCCGAGAAATCGTACATTCCGCACGAATACATCAGCGACAGGCAGTTGCGCACGCTCTCCGCCCCGAGCACGCGCTCGTTGGTCAGCGGGCACACGCCGCCATTGGCGAGCGTCGCGGCGATGACCGACATCTGCCGCACGTCGAGCCGCAGCGAACAGCACTGGAAATAGAAATCCAGCGTTTCCATCAGGTCGGTCCCGGGTGCGAAGGCGCCGTTCTCGCGCATGAAATAAGCGAGCGCGAAATTGCGATCGGCGGTCGCTTTCTCGGACAGGAAGACCGCGTTGTCGAAGCCGGGCGCAGTGCCGCCCGACATGTCGCGCCACTTGCCGACGATATAGTCGAACCGCTCGGCGAGCGGCTCACCCGGCTTGATCAGCGAGGCCGACATGATCGCGCCGGCATTGATCATCGGATTGTGCGGCAGACCGGCATGGCTGAGCGTGAGTTCGTTGAACGAGCGACCGGAGGGCTCGCGGCCGACATGGCGGTGCACCGTCTCGCGGCCGTGCAACTCGTTGGCGAGCGCGTAGAGCATCGGCTTGCAGGTCGACTGCACGCAATAGCGATCGGCATCGTCGCCGAGCGAGAATTGCTGCCCGTCGACCGAGCATACGCCGAGACCGAACTTGTCGGGCTCGACGCGCGCGAGTTGCGGGATGTAGCTCGCGACCGCGCCCGAGCGGTCTTCACGGCAGCGCTCGAAGATTTCGGTCAGCCGGGTACGGAAATCGGCAAAATCGGGCAGGATCAGGTGGCCCGACAGAGCCCGCTCGACCAGCACCGATTCCTCCGGCGCGAGAATCCGCTCGAACTCGTCCGCGTCGATCGGCTGCGCGGCGTCGGTCTGATCGATGTTGTTCCAGGTCGAGCGCAGCCTGCGGTCGTCGCGGCGCAGGCCGCTGGCCTCCAGGATCCGCACCAGCTGGCCGATGGTGACGACTTCGCTGCTGTCGCCGACCAGCGAGCGGAACAGCCGCTCGGCGACCGAGCCGTTGGTGTCGGGTGTTGGGAGATGCGAAATATTGCTCATGGGGGTGGTATCCCGGAAAATGGGCAACCGGGCACGGCGACGGAACAGCCGTGCCCGGTTGCGACCTCGACAAGGAGTGGGGTCCTGGGGAAATCGAGGTCAGGCGACGAGCGCCATCCGTTGTGTCGGTTCGATCGCGAACACGGTCTCGGCGAGCTTGGCGGCCACCTGGTACGGGTCCGCATTGGCACCGGGCCGGCGATCCTCGAAATAGCCGCAGCTCTTCTGCTCTACGCCGAGCGGAATGCGGATCGAGGCGCCGCGATCGGCGCCACCGGCCTTGAATTCGCCGATCGAGCAGGTCTCGTGCAGGCCGGTCAGGCGTTCGGCGAGACCGTCGCCATAGACCGCGATATGCTCCTCGTGGGCGTGCGCCAGGCGCTTGACCGCCTGATAGATCGCGTCGATCCCGCCCGGGCTGCGCGTGCGGGCGCAGGAGAAATTGGTATGCATCCCGGCACCGTTCCAGTCGCCCGGCATCGGCTTGTTGGCAAAGGATGCCGTCACCCCGTGCCGTTCGGCGATGCGGTGGAGGATGTAGCGTGCGAACCACATATGGTCGCAGGCGTTGAGCAGGCCGGCATCCTCGTCGGCCACGCCGCGATAGCCGATCTGGAATTCCCACTGACCCGGCATTACCTCGGCGTTGAGGCCGTAATAGAGCAGGCCCGCGGCCTCGCACAATACGGCGTGCTCCTCGGCGATCCGGCGGCCGAACGCGCGGTCGCTGCCGACCGAGCAGTAATACGGTCCCTGCGGTGCGGGCATTCCGTCGGCGGGAAAGCCCAGTGGGCGCCCATCCGCGAACAGCGTGTATTCCTGCTCGAAGCCGATCCACGCATCGTGCGCGGCGGCACCGGCCGCTAGAACGCCTCGCAGCCCGGCACGCGTGTTGGAGGCGTGATCCGAACCGTCGCTGTTGGCGACCTCGCACAGCACGAGGAAATCGCCCGAGGTGCGGAACGGATCGCGCACGAAGGAGACGGGGATCAGGCCGCAATCGGAATCGTAGCCCTCGGCCTGGCCGGTCGACGAACCGTCGAAACTCCATTCAGGGAAATCCGCCAGGGACGCCGCCTCGGTATCGACCGAAACGAAACGCGTCTTCGAGCGCAATTCCTGGGTCGGCCGGTTGCCGTCCAACCAGATGTATTCCGCAAAAGCCATGATCCTTCTCCTCATTGTCGTGGGGTGGTTCAGCCCTCGTTGCGCGGGTCCTGCGCGGGCTTTTTCTTCTCTGCGGCGGCGAGCGATTTCTCGACGCGGCGGCAGAAGGTCTTGCTGCGCGCGACAGCGGTGTGGTGCTGCGGTCCGACCGCACGCTCGACGCACACCAACTCGCCGGTCCGGGCTTTGCCGGCAGTGTCGTTGACGGGTTCGCCCGCAATGCTCGTCGCATGCGAGAACAGAAGGGCCGTGACGCTGGTTGCGATCAGCAAGTGGATAACGGCGTTGCTGGCAAGTGAAAGACGTTTCATCGTAGTTCTCCGTTGTGTTTCAACGGTGCCTCACTACGGCGCCAACGTTGGAATCCCGATTGTCGGGTGCGTTGGAAATTGCGTGGAAAAAGCGTTTTTTCCGGTGCTCCCCTCACCCACGAATACGGTGCCATATTCGTGGCGGGGCGGCGGTGCCGGGGCGACCCTAGGATGCACGCGGCGGCTCGAACCGGCCGCCGCTTGCAACGGAGGCAATCGCCATGAAGACTTTCGCCACATATGCTCTGGCCGCAGCGACGCTCTCGCTCGCCGCCTGCAACGACCGGGCCGCCGGCGATCCCGCGCCCGACAATTCCGAACCCGCCGAAGCCGCCGCGGTCATGACCGACAGCGACAAGCGCCAAGCCCGCGCGCAATGCGAGATCGCCGCAGTCGCGCAAGGCGGCACCGCCGAACAGGCCAGGGCGCTGTGCGAATGCACGATCGACAAGGTCGCCGAGGGCAGGACGGTCGAGGAATTCGCCGCCGTCCCCGAGGACGAGGCCAATGCCGCGCTCGAACAATGCGCTGCCGAAACCGGGATCTCGTAAAAAATGGGCGGGTCGGGCCGACATCGCGGCCCGCCCGCCAGTCAACCGGTCCGGGGAAACGTCCGGTCCGGTAGCGTCCGATCACACGCCCCGCTGGGTCATCCGGGAATGTTCTCGCACAGCATCTCTCGCGTATCGCCCGAGCGGTAGAACGTGCCGCCCCAGCCCCCACCTGCATATTTCTGCGCAAACACGCCCTGTTTCATCCAGCACTTGCCGTCCGAAGCGCTGATGCCGAGATTCGCGCTGTAGGTCCGGGCAACCGGCTGGCCGAGCGCGTTGTGCTCGATCGCCCAGCGCGACGACGTCAGATGGATGCGCTCGACCTTGCCGCCGCGAAGATCGTTGGCCATCGAGCTCGCCCAGAAGGCGCGCACGAAATCGCGCTCCATCGCCGGATCGCTGCGGACGGCAGGATACATGCGCGTTTCGGCAACGTACTTCGCGTAGTTCGCTTCCTGCCTGTCCTTGACCGCGGCGAGACCCCCGAGTTGGCCCAGCACGGCATCTGTCCCCTCCATTGCCGAAGCGATCTCGGCATTGCCCGGAAACAGGCGTTGCAACTGCCGAAGCCGCTCCTGCAGCAACAGCATGGGGGCGTATTTCTGGAACACGGTGATGGCGTCGGATTCGTCGTTCAGCCGGTCGATGTCGAGCTTGGCGACGGCGGCTTCGTAGCCTTCGGCGAAGCGCGTCGCGCGTTCTTCGACCCGCGCCATGCGCCTGTTGCCGTCGTTTCCGGCGGCAGTGACGATATCGGCGGAGATGGCCTCGTTCATGTCCGCACGAAACGCCGAGAGCTGGCTTTCCGCCTTGTCGATGACGCCGGCATCGTCCCATTCGTAGATGTAGATGTCGAAGCGGAATTTGAGGATGCGATCGAGCACCTCGGTGACCGCGGCGGCATCGGTACGATCCTGCTGCGAAACGCGCGAAGTCGTCGTACGCCGCTCGCCCGATCCGTCGCGCGATCCGCGTTGGGTTTTCGCCTTGGGTGCTTTCGGGAGCTTCTTCTTGAGCTCGTCGAACGGCCCGCTGTCGGTCGCGGCGCCGAGTGCAGCCGGAGAGGCAGCGAGCACCAGGCCCGCCGCGGCAAGCGCAGTCAGCAATTTCGCATCGGTCGGCATAGTCCTCATCCTTCCGTCGGTTCGGCCCCCGGATGAGGAATTAGCCGCGCCGCGCGACGGCGGGCATGCCATGGAAATGGGAGTATCAGTCGATCGACAGCTGTCCGCTCCTGACCGCTTCGTAGACCGCTTCGCCGCGCGAATGGACTGCCAGCTTGCGGTAGATCGACTTGACGTAATTTCCGACGGTAAGCGGCGAGATGCCGAGATCGCGCGCCGCCTGCTTGTAGCTGTGGCCGCGCGCGAACAGTTCGAGCAGTTCGACCTCGCGTGGCGTAAGCGGGCCGGCCTCGGAGTTCTCGGTGTTGGCGGTGAGCGGTCCCTTGCCCTTGAGCCGTTCGAGCAGATAGGCGGCGGCCGAGGGGCTGATCGGCGCACCGCCCTCCAGAGTGGCGGCAATGCCGTCGAGGATGGTTGCGGTCGAGCTGTCCTTGAGCAGGTAGCCGTCCGCCCCCGCATCGATCGCCCCCACCACCGTTTCGCGGTCGCCGAAGCTGGTCACCATCAGCACCTTGGCCTCGCACTGCTGCTTGACGAAGGGGATCAGGTCGATCCCGCTCCCGTCGGGTAGGCCGATATCGAGCAGCACGAGATCGGGCGACTTGCGCACCACCAGGTCGCGCATGCGGGCAATGGTCGGCGCGCTGCCGCACAGATCGTATTCGGGGCACGAGGTGACGACCTCGGTGAAATGCTCGCGGATCGCGGGATCGTCGTCGAGTATGGCGATGCGGATCGTCTTCATAGTGCTTTGCCCCGGCGCAGTGCCTGCGATCCCTCGCAAAGGATGGCCGCATTGCGCGCCCCGCCCCATGCCATGAAAACGGCAAGCTGCGCCCCGGTCATTCCTCGCTCCAATCCGCAGGGAGTTCGATCCGCGCGACGGTCTCGCTTTCTTCGCGCCCGATCGTGAAATTCCCGCCGATCGCCCGTGCGCGCGCCTCCATGTTGTCGAGCCCGCGGCCGCCGGTGCGCGGGCCGGTAAATGCCTCCCCGTCGTCGGCGATCGCGATGCCGTCGGAACGGATCGTCACCGCAATCCGCTTGCCGCTGCTGTGCTTGAGCGCGTTGGTGATCGCCTCCTGCAGGATGCGGAACACCTGCAGCACCGCGCGCGGCGCAAGCGGCGGTAGCTTGCCTTCGCTGCGATCGTCCCACTCGAACGCGAAGCCCGCCTCGGTCACCCGCGCCTGCGCGCGCTCGCGGAACAGGATCAGCGCCGAGCCGAGCGATTCGCCGACCGAATCCATCGAATCGATCATCAGCCGCATCTCGTCGATCACCGTCTGCAACCCGCGCGCCACCGCCTCCGGCTCGGCCGAACCGCGCCGTGCGGCGAGCATCATCGCCATCAGATTGGAGCCCATCCCGTCATGCATGTCGCGCATGATCCGCCGCCGCTCGTCCTGGTGCGCCTGTTCGCGCAGCAGGCGCTTCTCGCGCTCGTGCGCCAGTTCGAGTTCGGCCGTGCGCAGCTCGAGCCGGCCCGCCAGTTCGGCATTGAGCTGTTCGCGCGAGCGGAACAGCTCGAAATTTCGCGCCAGGAACGCTGCCACGAGAATCGCCAGCACCAGCGGCTGCGTCGCGGTCAGATAGGGCAGGTTCCGCCCGTCGACGACGATCGCGTAAAGATAGAACAGCATCAGCGAAGCGAGCAGGATCAGCGCTGCAGCCTCGAGATAGCGCCGCTCGTCTCGATTGGTCGCGAAGTGCCATGCGATACGCGCAACGGTCGCCAACGCCAGCACAATACCGACCAGTTCGACCGCGGTCTCGACCCGGTCGAACGCGAATGCGCCTCGCGCCACGAAAAGCGACCAGACGCTGAAGGCGACCCCCGCCGCGAACACCGCCCAGACAGCTGGCCGGTAATACTGCAGGCGCTTCCCCGACCAAGCATCGGCGAAGATCGCCCAAGCGGTCGCGAGGAACATCGTCGTGGCTGCGTAGAACAAGCCCCGCGGGGCTCCTGCCAGCGGCATCGCCAGCCATTCGTAGAACAGGCTGTGCAGCGCCCATGCCGCTGCGGCGAGAAACAGCCACAGTGGTACGTCGCGATCGCGCGCGCGCAATGCGGCAAGCCCGATGAACAGCGCGACTACCCACACGATAACGGTTGTGATCAGGCGGAAATCGGTGAGCAGGAAGGCCTTCCAGCCGAACGCCTCGGATATCGCGCGATACTCGCCCAGCAAGGGGGGAAACAGACCGACTTCTCGTCCGATCGAGACGGTGTAGATGCTTTCGAGCGTGTTCTCGCCCGCACGCAGCAGGCCCGGCGGGATGTGCACGATGCCTTCGCGCAGCGAATGATAGGTCGGCGCATCCACCGTCATGCCGCCCGGGGCATGCACCAGCGAGCCGTTGACGAAATGACGGCTGTTGTCGCCGCCGCTATTGTCGAGCAGCGCAAGCCCCTCTCGGGGCACGGCGTCGAGCGAGAAGGTGACGCGGACCGCATGGTACCCCGCTTCGCGCATTTCGCGCCCCGGCGCGCCATCGACGAAGGCGCCCGCGGCCAGCGCCTCGCCGTCGGGAGCCGCGAGCTGCGCCGTGGCGAAGCTGTCGATACCGACGAATTCGGGCGGTTCCAGCGGCGGTTCCACGAACACCGGCACAAACGCGAACCAGAACAGGATCTGGGCGAGTACGGCGCAACCGATCAGGCGCAGTGGCGTGGCGATGCTCTCCCGGTTCGTCATGCTATGGTCCGTTCCCGTGACACTGCCGATGCGACGCCGCATCCGCCGGTGTCGCGTTTATGGCACAGGATCGGAGTGCGTCATGCCATGAATTCGGCATGCGTGCCGGTTCGGCTCAGAGAACGGCAAGAGCAGGAACCGGCTTCAACTTGTCGGTGCGCTATTCGGACTGCGCCACTGCGGCCGCGACCCGTGCGACTCTGGCGCCGAGGTAGCGTGCCCCGTCCAAATCTACCGTCGTGGGCTCCCGGGAACCATCCGCCCCCGCGACGGTGCTCGCACCGTAAGGGGATCCGCCGTGGATCGCGTCCAGTTCCATCTGGCCCTGGAACCCGTAATCGAGCCCTACGACCGTCATCCCCATGTGGAACAGGTTGGTCATCAGCGAGAATTGCGTCAATTCCTGCCCGCCGTGCTGGGTGGCGGTCGAGGTGAAGGTGGCACCGACCTTGCCGACCAGAGCGCCGCGCTTCCACAACGGCCCCGTCCGGTCCCAGAAGGCGGCCATCTGGCTCGAAAGACGACCGTAGCGCGTCGGCGAGCCGACGATAATGCCGTCGAATTCGGCCAGCCGTTCCGGGTCGTCGACGACATCGTGCGGCAGGTCCTGCCGGAACCCCGCGGCTTCGACCGTTTCGGGCGGCGCCGTCTCGGGAACGCGCAGGATTTCGGCCGCTGCGTTCTCGCGCCGCACGCCTTCCGCCACCGCGTCGGCCATCGCAGAGGTGTGGCCGTAGGAGGAATAATACAGGATCAGGATATCGGTCATCGTGTGCTCCTCGAGCGCTCAGAAGTTTCCGGGATACATGCCACCGTCCATCAGGATGTTCTGCCCGGTCAGGTAGCCGGTGTGCCTGCTGCACAGGAACGCGCACATCGCGCCCAGCTCGTCGGGATTTCCGACGCGCCCGGCGGCATTGTTCCTGGTCAAATGCCTGGTGATTTCTTTCGATCCACGCAGCCGCCCGGTGTCGAACGGACCCGGTAGCAGATTGTTGATCGTCACGTTGCGCCCGGCGAATTCCGGAACCAGCCCGAAGACGAAATTGGTCAGCCCGGCGCGGGTCGCGTTCGACAGGCCGATCACCGGGATCGGCACGCGCACTGCCGAGGAAGTGATGTTTACGATCCGCCCGAATCCGCGCTCGGCCATGCCGTCGATCGTCATCCGGATCAGCTCGATCGCGCTCAGCATGTTCTGGTCGATCGCCGCCAGCCAGGCCTCGCGGTCCCAGTCGCGGAAATCGCCCGGCGGCGGACCGCCGGCATTGTTGACCAGGATATCGACCTGCTCCAGCGCCTCGACCAGTGCACGTCGCACGCCATCGTCGGTGACGCTGCCGACGACCGTTTCGACCCTCACATCGGGGCATTCGGCGCGGATCGCCTCGGCCACCTTCTCCAACCGCTCTTCGCCGCGCGCGTTGACGACGACATTCGCACCCTCGCGCGCGAGCGCCTTCGCGCAGGCCTCGCCGAGCCCGCTGCTCGCGGCGCAGACGACTGCATTCTTTCCTTCCAGCCCGAGATCCATCGGGGCCTCCTAACCTTCGCGTTCGGCGACGAGGGCGAGCGCCACGTCGACGATCATGTCTTCCTGCCCGCCGCTCATCCGCCTGCGGCCGACTTCGGCGAGGATCGAGCGCGTGTCGATACCATAAAAGTCTCCGAAGCCTTCTCGGTATGCCGCAGGAAGCTCGAATAGACCCCCGCATGGCCGAGCGTGCGCGCCGGGTCGAGCGTCTCGCGCAGCGGCGGCACCGGCCCGTCGCGATAGGCAGTGCGCAGACGCGCGGCTGCGGTGTCGAAAGCGTCAGCCATCAGCGGATGTCCTTGCACGCGCCGCGCCATAGGTCTCCTGCAGCAGCAGCATGACGGTATCGACCTCGTTCTCGTCGCGTGGCGCATAGATCATGACCGTCCGGGGCGAGACGGTGGGCTGACCCGCAAGCGGGTGGTACTCCGCCCAGCCCGCCTCGATCGCCTGCTCGCGGATGCCGTCGGGCAGGACCGCATGGAGGGCGCCGTCGTCCTCGATATGCACATGCGCAATCTCGTTTGCGAGCAGGAAGGCCTCGGCATCCCCGCAGCAACAGTCCGGGGCGAGATAGAGGCCGATCGTCCCGGGCGGGGCGCGGCGGCTGGGACCGTCGGAGATATCGCCCAGGCCCTTCACCTTCCCGGCCAGCAGCAGGCCGAGCCGCCGCCTCTCCGCTTCGGGGACAAGCTGGTCGACCTGGCTGTGCGGCGCGCAATCGGTGGTTTGCGGATGCGGGCCCCGGCGTGGCGGCAGATCGTGTTTCATCGGTTCTCCCGGATGGCAATCAGGCAGGCGCGTGGAACGCGCGAGCGGCGGGGTGGATTTCGGCTTCGACCAGCCCGGGCCAGCGCAGCATACCCTCGCGATCGCCGGGAAGGCCGGCCATAACGGGGCCGTGGCGCGCGATCGCCGCAAGCATCGCAGCGAGCGTAGCGGCGGGCGTGTCCACCCACGCCGACAGGGCCTGAGCGAACGAGACGATCGCGCCGTGCCCCGGATGCGCAAACCCGCCGAGCCGAAAGCCGGAGGCTGCATTCATGGCAGCGATGGCATCTGGCTCGACCGGCAGCCACCGGCTGCCCGGCGGCGAGGGAAGCATCGGAGCGAAACCGTCCGTTCCAGGCAAAATCAGGTTCCACGCCGATGCCGCGACCTCTCCGCTCGCCAGCATCCGAGCGGCCTGCGGCGGCGTGGTATCGACGAAGTGCACTCCGGCGATATTCCAGCCGGCGTCGACCAGCGCTTCGCTCATCATTCGCACGGCGCTGGGCCGGGGCGGTACGGCAACGGCGCGGCCGGCGAGGTCGGTCGGTGCGCGGATCGCCGGATCGGCGACTTCGAAGCCGAACCCGACATCGTAGAGCGTACTGACGAACAGCAGATCCTGCCGCGCCTGGTCGTAACCATGCCAGTCGGGGCCGCTGCCGCTGCGCGCCAGTACGAAATCTGCGGTGGTGACGATCGGTAGCGTCAGTGTGCGCTGCGCGTCGGGCAGCGCCGCGGCGCGGTTGACCGATTCGGGCAGCGCGAGCGGTTCCATCCGCCACCTCGCCAGACCCTCCCGTGCGAGCGCCTCGCCGAGCTGGAGGTTGAGAGCATGGAGCGGCGTTGCTGGCGGCGCGGGCGCGTAGATCGTCCCGCCGACCGGCGGCGCGGCACCGGACGTCGCGCAGCCCGCCGCCAGTCCGGTGGCAGAAAGGCCGGCGAGAAAATCGCGACGTCCGATCACATGCCCTCCGATCAGAACTCGAAATCCGCCCGCACGCCGAAGGTCCGCGGCTTGGTGTAGGCGGTGGTCGGGCTGACCCCGATGAAGCCGGGCGTCAGGTAGATGTTGTTGCGCTCGACATTGTCTTCGAGGTTGGTGACATAGGCGGTCAGCCGCAGCCCCGGATCGTCGAACAGGTAGCTGATCGAGATATCGGTTTTGGTGTTCCCCGGCACGCGGTCGATCGGCCGGTTGTTGAATTCCCTCAGGAAGAAATCCGAGTGGAACGCAGTGTTGATCGAAGCGGTCAGCGTGCCGCTGCCGATATACGTCTCGTATTGCAGCCCGAGATTGACCGTGTGCTCGGAGACGAACGGCAGCCGGTTGCCGGCCAGGTCCATGGTCGGCCCCGGCCCTGCGAGCGGGTCGCGGTTGATATATTCGTCGAAGGTCGCGTCGATATAGGCGTAACCGGCCGAGAACAGCAGTTCGGGCGTGACCTCCCACTGCGTGTCGAACTCGATCCCCCAGATCGTGCTCGCCGCCGCATTGGTGGTGAACTGCCCGGGCGTCACTCCGTCCGAGGCCACGCCGAGCGTGGTCAGCTGAAGGTTGGTGTAGTCGTAGTAGAACGCATCGACATTGACTCGCGCTCGGCGGTCCCAGAAATCGGACTTGAGCCCGATCTCGTAAGCGGTGATGTCTTCCGGCTCGTAGGGCCGTCCGTCCGAAGTCAGGTTGAACCCGCCCGCCTTGTAGCCGGTCGAAACGCTGGCATAGAGCAGCGTGTCGGGATTGACGTCGTATTCGACACCGACCTTCCACGTCACTTTGTCGAATTCGACATCGGCCGGTGCGTTGGGATTGGGCAGGTCGGGCGGGAACGGCGCGCCGAAATTGCCGCGCGTAATCTTCTGGCCGTCCTTGCTGTCCTCGGTGTAGCGGATGCCGCCGGTGACCCGGAATTCGGGGACGATAGCATAGGTGACCGAGGCGAAACCCGCAATGGTCGACGAATTGCCGAATTCGTCGAGCAGGAAATCGGGCAAATTGATCACCCCGCCCGGCGTCAGCCCGTTCAGCCGCACGCGGCGGAAGATGTAGGTCTCTTCGTCGAAATAATACGCGCCGACGATCCAGCTGAACGGCCCGCCGTCATCGACCGAGGCGAGCCGGAATTCGGCGCTGAACGCTTCGTTTTCCTGATCCTTGTTGAAGATCGAAACGTCGACCGGCGAGCCGTCGAAATCCTGCTGCAGGTAGGTTTCCTGCCACAGATGCCCGACCTGCAGGAACGCCTCGACCGCGCCGAACTCCTTGCGCACCCGCCCGAACACCAGCCTGGTGTCGGTATCGTTGAAGGTCGCCGCGTCGATGTCGGTGACGAGCGGATCGGTGATGTCTGGCGGCACCGTCGCCAGCAGCGCCTGCGTCGGCGGCGGGCCGCCGATATTGCGCGTCAGGAACTGGTTGCCGGTGCCGGTGCCGTTCAATTCCGACCACAGCCCGTAGAGCAGGATCTCGACATTCTCCGGATCGCCGAACTTGACCTGTCCGCGCACGGTGATGTCGCCGTCGCTGCCGTAGAGATCCTCGCCCGAGAGGTTCTCGACGTAGCCATCCTCCTGCGAATAAACCGCGCTGACGCGTGCCGCTGCGGCATCGCCGATCGGCACGTTGAGCCAGCCGCGCGCCTCGAACAGGTTGCGCGAGCCGTAGCTCGCCCCGACTTCGCCGGTGAGATCGAGATATTCGGGCTCGTTGGCGATCACGTTGACCACACCGCCGGTCGCGTTGCGACCGTAGAGCGTGCCCTGCGGCCCGCGCAGCACCTCGACCCGGTTGATATCGTAGAACACCGCGCTCCCGCCCGCCGGACGGGAGAGGTAGAAATTGTCCTGGTAGAAGGCGACGCCGTTATCGGTGATCGAGCTGGTGCCCTGGATCCCGATGCCACGCAGCGTCAGCTTGAAGCCGTCCTGCTCCTGCCCGACGCGCAGATTGGGGACGTAGCTCTGCAGGTTGGAAACGTCGTCGATGCCGCGTTCCTCGAGCGCGTTGCCGCCGATCGCGGAGATCGCGAGCGGGGTGTCCTGAAGCGTCGATTCCTTCTTGTTCGCGGTGACCACGATGATGTCGAGCCCGCTTGCCGCCTTGACGGTTTCGTCCTCGTCGACATTCGGTTGCCCGGCGGATTGCGCATGCGCGGTGCCCTGGCTCAGGGCGAACGCCATCGCCGCGAGCCCGCAGCTCGCCAGAAATCTGGTCATTTTCATTCTCCCAAATCGGCCGGGCAGCCGTAGCCGCGCCGGCTTTCGCTTTATGCGGCCTCTTCCTCAGCCTCTTCGATCAGTTCATAATTCTTGCCGAAATCGGGCGGCGGCATGCCGTCCGCGGACCACAGGAACATGCCGTCCTTCTTGGTCCAGTCGCGCCACTCCCATTCCCTGTCGGCGGAGATGTAATCCATATCGCAATAGTATTCGGCCATTCCGTCCCACGGATCGCGGAAATAGTGGAAATAGTTCGAGCCGACGCCGTGCCGTCCCGGCCCCCAGGCCTGGCGTCCGTTGGCGGCGAGCACGCGCCGCGCGCCGATCGCCATGTGGTCGACCGTGTCCATCTCGAAACTGGCATGGTGGAAACCCGGCCCGTCGGACGACAGGATGCCCATGATGTGATGGTCGCTGTCGCCCGGCGCATGGAGGAAGGCGGCGTATCCGCCTTCGATGATATCGCTGACCTTGAGGCCGAGCACCTCGGTGTAGAACTTCACCTTGCCCATCACGTCCCTGGCGAAGACAATCATGTGGCCGAGCTTGCGCGGGCGCGCCTCGGTATCGAAAGCGGGGCAGCCGCGTGCGTCCTTGCGCCTGGTGACGCCGGGGCGGTTGGGTTCGTGGTAGTCGCCCGGGTCGTGATCGGGATAGCGCGCGGCGGAAGTGACGTTGACCAGCACGCCTTCGGGATCGCGGAACCACAGGCCGTCGGCGGCGTCGGGCGCCGGCTTGTCGAGCAGTTCGACCCCGGCCTCCGCCAGCCGCGTCTCGAGATCGGCCATCCCGTCCTCGTCGGCGCCGAACGAAATATGATGCAGCTGCCGCCGGTCGCCAGCCTTGACGAGGATCACCTCATCGTGGTCGCGCCCGTCGCAGCGGAACCCCACCGCGATGCCCGGCGCACGTTCGGTCATGTTCAGCCCGAAGGCCTGGTAGAACTCGACGCCCGGCTCGAGGTCGGGGACGGTCAGCGCGAAATGCCTCAGCGAATGGATCATTGCTCTCTCTCCTGCCCGACCGTCATGCTGCGGCCAGGTCCTTCTCCGTTTCCGGCATCGCCCTGGCGATGCCCATTCCGGCGTTCCATGACGGGATATCGCGATAGAACAGATTTTCCGAGACGTAGGCGCCTCCCGCCGCCAGCGCGGCATAGGCCGCGATCCAGCACCGCACTTCGTGTCCGCCGCAACCCGCAATGCCGGTCAGTTCGGCCTCGCTCAACCCGTCGAGCGAGGCGAGGTCGCCCTCGGCCAGCGCTTCCATCAGCGCGGTATCCCATTCCGGGTTCAGCGGCAGGCGGTCCCCGCCCCCGGCAGCCAGCTTTCGTGCCGCGTCGTAGTTCGATTCCTCGCGCGCGCGGTGCTCTTCGGGCGGGCAGTCGCGGTTGTCGATCAGCTTTTCGGCGATATGCGGTGGGGCGTCGGCGATTGTCGGGATCGGCGGATCGTGGCTCAGCCCGCCCGACCCCAGGATCAGTACCCGTTTGCCGAGGCCGTTCGCCCAGGCCCCGACCGCGTTGCCCAGCGCGCGTATGCGTTCCAGTGGAGGAAGCGGCGGGCCGGCGCAGTTCACATGGATGGGAATCGTCGGCCATTGCGCAACCGATCCGCCGAGCAGCATCAGTATCTGCGAAAAGCCGTGATCGACGCTCATGCGATAGGACAGAGCAGCATCGACACCGTCCGCACGACAGGCCTCGACGCAATCGAGCGCAAGCTCTTCGGGCACGTCGAGCGGACCCGAGCCGATGCCGTAATCGCCCAGCGCTGTCGCGCGGATGCCCACCGTAAACGGCGGCAGGACATCGTAGAAGAAGCCCTTGAAATGGTCGGGCGCGAAAACGACCGCCAACTCGGGATCGTATTCCGCGATTTCCTCCGACAGCGCTGCAAACGTCGCGCGCACTTCGCGGTCGACCTCGGGATCGGCATCCACGTGGTCCATCAGCGGCGTGTGCGAGGCGCAGACGAGTCGAACCGGCATCGGTCAGGCCGCCTCCGCCACCGCGCCGACGCGGTGCTTCTCAAGGAAGGCGAGGTGGAGCTGGTTGAACTCGTCGGCCTTCTCCCATTGCGGCCAGTGCGCGCAGTCCTTCATCACCACCAGGTCTTCGGCATTGGGGATCGCATCGACGAAGCGCTGCCCGGTCGCCTCGGGCGCTGTCGGGTCGTGGTCGGTCCAGATCACCAGCGTCGGTGCCTCGATGTCCGCCAGCGCCTCCTCGGTGAGCACGTTGCGCATGCGGATGTCCATGTCCTGCAGGCACAATATATGCTCCATCGCCCGCACGAATCCGGGCTGGGTGTAGACCGACAGCCTCATTTCGAGCAGGTCCTGGGTCACCCGGTCTGGATCGTTCATCAGCCATTCGAGCCGTGCGCGGACCGTTTCCGGGCCGGCATTGGCAACCGCGTTCATGGTGACTTCGTAAACCCGCTTCATCACCTTGGGATCGGTGTTGAGACCGCCCGCAGTGTTGAGCGTCAGGCTCGCGACCAGCCCGGGATGGTCGATAGCAAACTGCGCGACGATCCAGCCGCCGAGCGATTCGCCGTGCAGATGCGCCTTGCGCACACCCATCGCGGCAAGGAAATCCTTCAGGTGCCCGACATAGTGCGCAATCTCGTAGTCGTGATCGGGCTTGCCGGAGAATCCGTGCCCGATCATGTCGAGCCCCAGCGTGCGAAAATGCGCCCCGTGGGCGTGGTAGTTGCGGGTGAAGGATTCGAGATGCCCGCCCGTGCCGTGCACGAACACCACCGCCTCGTCCGAATCGGTGTCGCCCGTCTCGACGAACCGCGTCTCCACCCCGCCGGCATCGATATAGCCGATCCGGAACGCCTCGCGCGCCATGGCCGGCCAGATGCTCGTCATATCCTCTCTCCCTTGATATCCATACTAGCATGCAAGCATTGCAGATGAATTGCAAGAGCAATCTCGCCCGCCCCGATTTTCCTTGCCTGCGGGCCGCGATTGAGGAAGAACCTGCATCCTAGCTTTTTTCTGCAGACCGGTTTCGAGGATGCCTTGAGCAAGCGGAACGATATCTACGAACTCATCGTGCAGCGTCTCGTCAAAGCCGAATACGGCTTCGGCGACCGGCTGCTGGTCAAGGAACTCTCGGCCGAAACCGGGGTCAGCCGCCAGCCGATCATGAGCGCGCTCAACCGGCTCAGCGTCGACGGTTTCGTGCGTATCGTGCCGCAGGTCGGATGCGAGGTGATCGACCCGAGCCGCAGCGAAATCTCCGATTTCTTCCTGATGTTCCAGCGGATGGAAGGCCTGCTCGCCGAGCTTGCCGCCAACCGCCGGACGCCCGAGCAGTTGCGCACGCTCAAATCGGTCCAGATCCAGCTCGGAATGCTCGACGGCGAGAAGCACGTCGAGGAATATGTCCGGCTCAACCGCGACTTCCATCACACCATCCACCTGATGGCCGCCTCGCCGCTGCTCGATCAGAAGCAGCGCAACAATTTCAACATGTGCGATTTCTTCATCACGCATTCGTCGGGATTCGAGCCGTTCCAGAAGGACGCGGTGGCCGAGCACGACCAGATCATCGACGCGATCGAGCGCCAGCAGGCCGAACGCGCGCGGCTGGTAGCCGAATCGCATATCGCCGCGGTCGCGACGGCGGTCATGGCGGGGCTGGAGGCCGAGTCCGCCGAAGCGGAGCCTGCGACCGCCGGCTAGGCCGTCACCGTTTCGTCCGCTGCGAGCGTCTCGGTGTCGCGCGCGAAATCACGCTCCACCCAACCCTGCACGATCTTCGTGTATTCGATCGGCCCGGCCCCGAACGTGCCGCCGATATAGGTCGGCTTGTCGCGGAAATTGCCCTCGTTGTTGAGGAAACCGGGTGTGCATTCCTCGTAGAAATGGCTCCGGTCGATGTAGGTCTCGTCCATCCGCTCCTGCCAGCGCGCTTCGGCCTCGCGGGTGACCTCGAACGCCGCGATCCCCTCGCGCAGGCATTTGGCGATCACCGCCGCCGCATGGTCTGACTGGATCTCGAGCACGCTGGTATAGTTGAAGATCGCGATCCCCTGCGCCGCCGCACCCACGATGAAGAAATTGGGAAAGCCCGTCAGCTTGGTGCCGTGCACGCTGACCACGCCGTCCTGCCATTTCTCGTCGAGCGTCAGCCCGCCGCGCCCGAACACTTCGTATTCGCCGACCTTGTGCGGCGGCGCGCCGACATCGAAGCCGGTCGCGAAGACGATGGTGTCGAGTTCGTATTCGCGTCCGTTGGCGACGAGCCCGCCGGCGGTGATCCGCTCGACCCCGCGCCCCTCGGTATCGACCAGGTGGACGTTGGGCTTGTTGAAGGCCTGGAGGAAATCGTCGCTGTAGAGCGGCCGCTTGCACAGGAAATTGTACCACGGCTTGAGCGCCTCCGCCGTCTCGGGATCCTCGACCACTTCCGCAACGTGATCGCGCACCGCATCCATCTTCTCGTAATCGGCCGCCTGCATCACCGCATGCATGTCGAATTCCTCGCCTGCCTCCTCGCGCCGCTTCGTCTGCGCGGCGAAGCGCTGGAAGAAGTCGGTCCAGCAGTCGGCGACCATGTCCCGCTCGGGCATCATGAAGTTGATCATGCGCACGAAATTGTCGGCGCGTTCACGCAACCAGCCGGAGGGCTGGTTGCCGAACCAGTCGGCATCGGTCGGGTGATTGCCGCGCGGCGCCACCGACGAGGGTGTGCGCTGGAACACATATAGTTGCTTCGCGTCATCGGCGATCGCCGGGACGATCTGGACTCCCGTCGCCCCGGTGCCGATGACTCCGACAGTCTTGTCAGACAACCCGTCGAAACCGCCCTCCTGCGATCCGCCCGAATAGGCATAGTCCCACCGCGCCGAGTGGAAGATCTTCCCTTCGAAATCGCGAATGCTGGGAATCTTCGGTAGTTTGACCTTCGCCAGCGGCCCCTGGCTGACCGACACGAACCGCGCACGAATACGGTCGCCGCGATCGGTGGTCACGATCCAGCGCAGCGCGTCCTCGTCCCATGCGATCCGCTCGACACGGGTCTGGAACAGCGCCTTGTCGTAGAGGTCCCAGTGCTCGGCAAAGCGTTGCGAATGCGCGAAGATTTCCGCGCCGGTGGCATAACGTTCGGTCGGAACGGTGCCGACCTCCTCGAGCCGCGGCATATAGATATAGGCTTCGATATCGCAGCGCACGCCGGGATAGCGGTTCCAGTACCAGGTCCCGCCGAAATCGGCGGCGATGTCGACGATGCGGAAATCGTCGATCCCCGCATCGCGCAGCTTTGACGCGGTCAGCATGCCACCGAATCCCGCGCCGACGACGAGGACGTCGACCTCTTCCTCGACCGGTTCGCGCTCGATCGGCGCCGGGGCGTGCGGATCCTCGGCGAAATCGGCGAAATCGCCAGCGGTATCGAGATATTGCTGCTCGCGGTCGTCGCTCAGGCGCTTGTCGCGTTCCTCGAGATACTTCCGGTGGAGCGCCTCGCGCCCGTCTGCGGTACTGCCTGTCATAGTCACCGTCTCCCGCTGCCCCGCCTCCGCATCGCCAATGCACGGAAGTCGCCGCCAGCGAATACAGCATAAACAATGTTCCATCTTGCATGCAAGCATGTATCATGGAACGCCTCGTGCTGCGCGGGCGAGCCGGTGCGGCTCTCGTCGCGCCGCAGCACCTGCCCGCCCTCGTCGAGCACGTAGGACACGTCGCGCGCCACCCCGTCGTTGACGTCCGCCCCGGTCAGCTGCCCGAGCGCGTCGAGCTGCATGGTGGTGGTGTGAAGCGGGTTGGTCGAGGAACCGGTATCGGCATCGTGCGTCACGCTCGCCTGCACCGCCCCGTCGTACCAGGCATAGGCGGTGGTGGTCAGCGTGCCCGGCTCGCTCGTCCAGTTCGAGGCGCCCGCGGCGAGCTTGGTGTTCACCGCGCTCTGGCTCGTCACCTGCCCCGCCGCATCGTAGTTCACGCTGCACGAGAAGTTGGGGCCGGCGCCGAAATTGGTTCGAATGTTACACCGACAGGGGTGTTTTCGAAAATTTCCCTATGGGCGAATGGTGTATATAATCAGGTGGTTGCGGGCGTATTGCGCGGCTTGGGTGTCACCTTTCGCCGACCGGCAGATTAACCTTTGGGCGAAGGTTACGAAAGGGGCAGCGTGCCGTTTTTGCCGTGCGGTGGGTTGGGGTGGGGTTTCAACCACTTGGCGCAAGGATCGCGCGTTGGACGGACAGGGGGCGGAGGGGTTTCCGGTGCCTTCGCTCCTTTGGCGGACGGAGCTTGCGGCCAGCCCTGCGCACGCAGGATGAAACGCGCAGGGCGCGTTGCGCTTTTGTGTGGGGGCGGACGATGGGAAAGAGCGACTCAAAGAGCGCTAGCAGGTTTGGGGCGTGTAGGAAAACGGATCAGAGCCGATCGGAAGTAAGTATTGCGCTCCCGGAATTGTCCCACGGAATTTGAATTTGACTTGCGAACAACCCAACGAGCAGAGTGCGACTGTGGCGAGAAGCACAAAATACATGATATAGCTCAGGACGCAGATTCAATCTCATCAAGAAGCCGCAGAAGCTTCTCCTTGTGGGGTTCTTGTTCTTTGCTGGCCACCCTGAATTCAGCAGCGCTTCGCAGACGATCAAGATCGTGCCTATAGCCCCGTTCCACCAGATCCACAGCCATATGAAAGCGACCGCTCCCAACAGCGCTGGTCACCACAGTATTTCCATTTCTCCCGTAAGCCAAATTTATATCAGCACCTCGCTCTAAAAGCAGATAATAATTATCCCAGTAACCCGTGTGAATTCCCAAACTCTGCGCCCTGAGTAGAGGTGAGGATTCCTCACTAATAGTGATGCCGTTGATATCCGCACCGGCATCAAGAAGTGCTTTAGTAAATTCGCTGTTCTCAATTGTCGCAGCAGCGGTGAATGGGATGAGAATATCATCATCGGCGGGCTGGTTCGGATCGGCTCCCGCGTCGAGCAAGGCCTTCACACCTGCGAGATTTTCGCACCGCAAGGCCCATATCAGCGGGGTAATACCCTCCTTACCGGCCGAATTTGGAGAAACCCCGGCATTGACAAGGCTCTGCACCGCCGACTCGTCGCCCTCACACGATGCCTTGGCCAGCTCCGCAACTTTTGAATCGTCGAAAACATCCGTTTCTTGGAACTTCGTCACTTGTGAACAACCCATCGAGCAGAGTGCGACCGTGGAGAGAAGCGCAGGCTGTATTTCCAAGACTCAATCTCCATAGATATTCCAATCCCAGAACCACGGCGACGCGCCGAGCCCCAATTCGGTGGCACCGGTGTAGAATGAACTCAAGCCGTTGTGAATTGCGGAGTGACTGGTCAAGGGATCGGTTCCCAGGCGCAAGGTGATGCTGGGGCTAACCGTCCCATCCTTTTCGAGCGTGGCGGGATAGGATTTTACCCTGTCGCCGAAGAAGAATGTCTTGCCCTGAAGAACCCCAAGCGTCGCGTTGGAAATGAAGCCCTTGTTGTCGTGCCGCTCGGCCCAATTTCTGCCAGTGCTCTGCAACGGTTCGCCCAGCACCGCTGCATACTGAATATTCGCTCGTCCAATCATATCCTGGGTGATGTTGTACCTGTCGAGAGATTTTTGATGCAAAGGCGCTGGAGCAATCGCGAAGGTCGGTCGACCGGATAGCAAGCCAGCCAATGTCGCCAAACCGCCACCCAGTGAGTGACCTGTGAATGAGATATTGGGACCAATAGCGGAAGACAGACGCGAAACAATCACATCAATGTTACGATAAAGATACTCGTACTGAGCCGCCCGAAGCCCTACATGCTGATATATGTCGGTCTTGATATCACCGAGATCGGTAGGCTCAGTGCCCCGGAAAGCAACAATCGCGCTGCCATTTGCGTCGAAATAGATTGTCGAACTGAACCCAGACGCCTCGTCCACCAACAAGTCCCGAGTCAGCCTCCAATGATTGAGTTGTGTCTGCGGAATGCGGCTATAACCGCTCGGCAGAATATGTTCGGCATCTTCGGCCTTGTATGCATCGGCGGCAATCAGATGAAAGGCAACCCGGCGCTTGAAGTCCCTGAAATCGTCAATCGAAACCCCCGTCCGGAACCCCATCGCTATATCAGCTTCCCAGCTTTCCAGTCGGTCTACGAGGAACCTTGCCACCTCATCGTTTGTCGGCTCGTTACCTGCGTTGGCTATGCTTCTGAGACTGTCAGGATGGATGCTCCCGATAGCCCCCATGACTTCACGAATTTCCTCCCCATTCAGCCCCAGGGCTTGCAGGAATTGCTTGTTTTGACTGACTGTTGATGGTCCCGTCAGCGTCGCGCTAAACAAGGAGCCTACGGTCTGCGCCAAGGTATCAGGCAGAGCGGCCATCACGTTGTCGCCGAAACTTGATCCTTCGATTGCAGAACGGGTGGCTGCGTTGGCGATCGAGCGCGCTGCACCGTTGAGCGCATGGGCGGCAACATTGCGCGGTGATCGCGTTTCGCCAAGCGGTTTGACCCCGATGACTTTTCCAGTCACGTACCCAACGCCCGCAGCCACGCCAGCCGCTGCAACACCTGCCCAACTGAAGCTCTTCTGCAGGCCCGTGACCTTGGCGATGCCCTGATACACCGCGCTACCGACGATGCCGTTGAGACCAGCCCGAATCACGCCGCTCTTCACGCTGGCTAGTGCTCCCTTGGCGACGATGTCACCGGCGGAGTTGGCGGCACCGAACACGCCCCCATCACCGAACACACCCCCAGGACCGAGCGCCCCACCTACCGCGCCGCCTAGAGCAGCCAGGCCGACGCCCTTCCAGCTGAACTTGTCCTGGATGCCGGTCGCGACACCGACACCTTGCGATACCGCCGAGCCGATTGCGCCGCCGACCGCGCCGCCCGCGATCCACGCGCCCGCCCCGATCGCAGCACCCGAAGCCGTCGTCGCCGCCGCTCCGCCGGTCATAGCGGTCAGCACCGATCCCAACTTGGCACCCGTGAGCGCCGACACCGTGCCCGCGGTCACGATGGTCGCCACTGCCACCGCGATCACGGTAAGCAGGATCGCCCCCAGCACCCCGCACTTGGCCTTCTTCGGCGGTTTGGGCGTGGTGGGCGAGAGGTCGCCGATGGTGTCGGCGGGGTCGTAGGGGCGCAGCGTCGCCGCGTTGTGCGCGGTGCGGGTGACGCCCGCGGGCAGGCGCAGCACCCGGCCCGCGATCAGCGGGGTGTCGGCGGCGATGCCGTTGGCCTCGGCCAGCTTGTACCACAGGTTCGCATCGCCGTAGAGGCTGGTCGCGATCGCGGAGAGGCTCTCGCCGCCCCTGACCGT